>Ga0335070_10000055_pt1 | contig 138651 bp, 84 predicted proteins | sample Lox_Sample_13_FD_206722 | JGI IMG/M metagenome (GOLD analysis project Ga0335070, IMG submission 206722) | Soil microbial communities from Loxahatchee National Wildlife Refuge, Florida, United States - Lox_Sample_1.3 | ecosystem: Environmental > Terrestrial > Soil > Wetlands | place: USA...
TCGCGCTCGGCGTGAACGTTACATCAACGTAGCACACTCCGCCAGGTGCGAGGTTCTGCGTGTTATACCCCGAATAGCCGCAAGCGTAGTAACCTGTTGGGTTGTAACTGAAGTCTCCCGCATTCGTACCCGAAATGCTCGGGGACAATCCGTTTACCTGGATATTTCCGGTATTGGTGATCATCACTCGTTGAGAGTTGGTCGCCACACTCTTCGGCGTGGCTGGGAACACTACGGACGTAGGGCTGGCAACTAGCGTGTTGGTGGGGCTCAATCCAACGCCCGTCAATTGGACCGTCAGCGTCGTACTCGCCGAACTTGTCACCGTGAAGGAGGCGGTTCGCGTGCCTGCGGCGCTGGGCGTGAACGTTACGTCAACGTAGCACTGTCCGCCGGGTGCGAGGTTCTGCGTGCTATACCCCGAATAGCCGCAAGCGTAGTAACCTGTGGGGTTCCAGCTGAAATCCGGGCTGGTCAGGTTCACTCCGATACCCGTCAACTGCACATTTCCAGAATTGGTCACAATCACGCGCTGCGAAGCGCTGCTCACGCCTTGCGGCTCGTTCGGGAAAATCATTCCTGATGGCGTTGCGAACCACGTGCTGTTGGCCGGCAGTCCATACGCATAGAGACTCGCGGTATGCGGGCTTCCGCTGACCGTGTCGTTCACCGTGAGTGTGCCGGTTTGCGCTCCCGTGTTGCTGCTGGTCGGCGTGAATTCGATGTAAATGTTACAGTTCACCGGCACCGTATATGTCTGCGGTGCCGCGCAACTGTTCGAGGTGATCGTAAATCCGGTGCTTACGGAGAAGCTGTTGATGGTCACCGATCCGCTACCCGTGTACTCCAGGGAAAGGGTCGTAGGGTTGGAAGTGGCGCCAACCGGGGTTGCGTCAAATGCCAGATAGTTCGGGTAGAAAAAGACCGCAGGCGCCGCGCTCACTCCTGTTCCCGACAGAGTCACGTGCTGCGGGCTGCCCGTGGCGGAGTCTGCGAAGGTCAGCGTCGCGGTGCGCGCGCCGGTCGCTCCGGGATTAAAGGTCAGATACAGGTAGCAACTGGTGTTCGGCGCAAGTGTGTCCCCATTTCCACCGCAGGCGTTTCCGGCGATCGAGAAGTCGCTTGCGTTCGTGCCCGTGATCGTGGGCGTGGCGGTAAAGGTCACCGTCTCCGTACCGGTGTTGCGCACGTACACGTAGTTATAGCCACTATTGGTCCCTACCGCCTGGCTGCCGGCGTTGATCGCCGCCGGCGTGAACAGCAGCGTCTGTGATGCCGTCAGGCCATTGCCTTTCAAAGTAATCACGGCAGGAGAGCCGCTGCTCGGCGTGACTGTCAGCGTTGAGGATATCGCACCCGTCTTGGTTGGGCTGAACTCCACGTAGATAGTGCATGATGCGCCGACTACCAGGTTGGTGTTAAGGCATCCGTCCGAGTACAGCACAAAATTCGAATCGCTCAATGTATCCGACTGGATGGTGACCGGCGCATTCCCATTATTCGTTATGGTGAAGGTTTGATAGCTGGCACTTGTCGTCCCCACAGCTTGGTCCGCGTAAACAATGGACGTAACCGAGGGAGTAAGCTGGTTGGTTTGCGTCACTCCAGTTCCAGACAGCGCGACAGTCGCCGGACTGGCTGGATCGGTGCTGTTCACATTCAAGGTTGCCGTAAGTGCGGCAGCCGAACCCGGTGCGAATTCCACATATAAATTGCAGCTATAACCTGGAAGGAAGTTGCCGCTGCTGTAGCCGGCGCAGCCGTCGGAATAGATCACAAAATTCGTGTTGCCCGTTCCTGTAATCGTGGAAGCAGCGGTGCTCAACGGCACGTTGCCCGTGTTGGTAAATGTGATGCTCTGATAGCTTGAGATCTGTCCCACGGTGATTGGCCCAAAATTAATCGCAGTAGCGTCGGGCGTCACCGAAGAGGCCACCGCTACGCCCGTACCGGTCAAAGCCACGCTCGGGCTTCCCGCAACATCCGTCGTCAGCGTTAAAGTACCGTTCTGCGCACCGGTCGCGGTTGGGGTGAAAACCACATATTCAACGCAGGAGCCGAGCACCGCAACCGTCTGGCCACCGCATCCATCGGAATAGATAGAGTATTCCGGCGAAACGGTTGCTTTGGAGACGGTCACAGGTATGTTGCCCGTATTGGTGAAGGTAACCGCCTGGTAGCTGGTTCCCAGGTTTAAGACCTGCGGACCAAAGGCAATCGTGCTCGCACTCGGTTCCAGCGCGCCCGCACCCGTTAGGCCCACGCCAGTTTCTGGAATTGTGAGCGGTGTTGTGGAGGCGCTGCTCACCACATTGATTGTGGCTGTGCGTGTTCCGGCCGCTGACGGGAGGAAATAGGCGATAATGAAGCAGTTGCCTCCGGGGGCGATCGTGCTGCAATTGTTGTTGTTCACCGGAAATTCCAGGCTGTTGGTGTCCACGCGGTCCACCGTCACTGTCTGGTTGCCGGTGTTATACAAGTATAAATAGGTTGCCGTGCTCTCCGTACCTACGACCTGCGGCAGGAACGAAATCGAACTGTAATTGGCCACCAGGCCTGGCGCTGCCGTCACACCATTTCCCGAGAGAGCGATGGTCTGCGGGCTCCCGGTCGCCGTGGTGTTCACCGTCAGCGTCGCTGTCCGTGTGCCAGTCGCCGTGGGACTAAACACCACATAAATATAGCAGTAGCTTCCCGGCGCGAAGGATCGGCCCGAGCACTGATCATTATTAATGACAAAGTCGGTTCCGCCGCTAATGGCGGCGGATAGCCCAGTGACCGGCGGCGCGGAGTAGTTGTAGAAATAAATGCCTTGCTGCGTGCTTGTGGTGCCAACAATCTGTGGGCCGAAGTTCAACGACGAACTGCTGGGCGTAAACACGCCCGAATTGCCCGAGATGGTCCCCACGCCCATTAGTGGCACGGTGTATCCGTTGAAGTACAGGTAGTTGCTGAATTCGCCTGGCGAGGTCGGAGCAAATACAATCGCGACCGTGCAAGTGGCTCCCGGCGCCAGCGATTCCGGACAGCTGTTCGATTGAATTTGAAAGGCAGGATTGCTGACGTACACGTTGGAAATCGAAAGACTCGTATCGCCTACGTTTTGCACCGTCGTGCTCAACGGCGCGCTGCTGCTTCCCACCGCGGTGTTCGGAAAACTTAGCGTAGGAGGCGTAAAGGTGGGATAAGAGTTGTCCTGGCCGGTTCCGGCCAGCTGAATCGCAGACGGCGTATTGGTTCCCGAATGCACAATGTTGATCGTGCCGAACCGCGTTCCTGCCAGTGTCGGCGTAAAGGTGACCGTAACCGTGCACGAACCTCCCGCCGGAAGTGAACTGCCGCACGTATTTGTCTGCGAGTAGTCGCCGGTCGCCGTAAGGCTGGTAATGGTCAACGCCGCGCTACCCATATTCCGAACCGTCGCCGAAAGGGTTGAACTTGGAACACTCACGATTTCCGTTCCAAAGTCCAATGTTCCGGGCGCGACCGTTACGATGGCTCCCGCCGTCGGCACGATCTTGGCGATGAATTCACCCATATACGCGGACGGAAGGGTAATGGGAAGATCGGAGGAACTTGTATACCCGCCAAAATAGAAGTTTCCATTGCTGTCAACCGCGGCTGCCGGGTCGCCAACGTAGCTGTTGTTCGCCCCTTCGTAGTTGCTCCCACCGAAGTAGCTGGAGAAGGGAGAACTGCTGCCATCGCCACTGATTTCGACTAAAAAGTCGTTTCGCACGCCTGCCAGGAAATTCTGAACCGGATTAATGGTGGGGAAATCGCTCGCCGTTGTATAACCGGCCACGTACGCCACGCAGTTGCTCGCGCATCCCGGTACAATCGCCAGGCTTGTCGGCGTAGACAATCCACTTGGCCCGGAAAGGAACGTCGAATAAACAAGCGAAGAGCCATCAGCAGAGACCTTCGTCAGAAAGCTCCCTGGATAGCTGGTTTGGTAGGCGCCGCTCGTCGTTGGGTAGTCCGAGTAATCGTTGGTACCGGTAACATAGACCGCGCCGGAGCCATCCAGCGCCATCGCGTTCGGAAGTCCGTAACCCAAATAGGCGGAGTAACCCAGTTGCGTGCCGGTGGGATTCAACTTGGTAACGTAGATTCCGCCGCTGGTCGACCCTTGGCCGTCAAATATGTAAGCGCCATTGGTAGTCGGATAGCTGGCCGGCTGGTATCCCGTGAAGTACGCATTGCCGGATGCGTCCGCCGCGATCCCGCCGCCTTGACTTCCGTTGGTCGGACCAATGAAAGTCGAATAGACAAGAGATGCTGTTCCCGAGAGCGTGGGGTCAATTTTCGCGACGTATTGCGCGTCGCTGGTCCCCGGAAACGTCGTCAGATAGGCCCCCGAAGTTACCGGGAAATCGGTGGACGCGGTCTGACCGGCGATGTAGATTTTCTGGGAAGAGTCAACAGCGATGTAGGAATAGTTCTCTGTGCTAGACCCACCGAGGTAGCTCGAATAGAGCAAGTTTGCGCCGGTGGAATCGAGTTGTACGATATATGTGTCATAGCCGCCCCCCGATGCTTGCTGGTACGCATTCGACGTTGTCGGCCACCCGGAGCCATAGACTTCGCCGGTGATATACACCTTGCCGGTCGAGTCCAGCGCCATCGAAAATGGATAGGATGTGACCCCGGACCCGATAGTGGATTTGTAGAGTACTGTTGTGCCGTCGGGAGAGATCTTGACCACATTCGTGCCGGATCCGCCATCGCCATACAGCACATAGAGATTGCCCGCAGTGTCCGCTTGCATGTAATCAATCTGGCCCGCCCACCCGTTCTGATACGTCGAATAAGAAAGCACCGGGTCAATGATTAACTGACGGCTCTTGTCATACGGCCCAATCTTGAACGCCACTAGCGCTGCCGACTCCTTGCTCGCAGCCCGCTCCACTGTATAAGTAGCTTCGATTTCGTGTCGGCCTCCGCGCTCATCCACCTGGTACACCAGGGGCTTGTGAAAGGAGACTTCGCGCCCCGCCACTTTGGCGGCCACATTTCCATCCGCGCGCAACGCCACATCCGTCGCGCCATCCAGCCGCAGCTTGATGCTCGATGGATCGGAGCCCGCGCTCACTGCAAAGTCGTATTCCAGTTGCTGGTTGTTTCCGTAATAGAAAAGATCAATCCCCGGATAAAGGTCTCGGTAAGCGACGCGCTCATAGTTGGGAATATTCGTAAACCAGTTGGAGCGATCGCTGGAATTGAAATAGTTGCTCTTGCCCCGGAGTTCCAGGATCCCTTCCGGCTTTGCGCTGTGATTGGCGCCCAGGAACTGCAGCGAGAACTCCGCAGTTTTCGGCGCATGCGGAGGTGCATCTGGCCGGCGGTTGCGTGCTTCATTCGTTTGAGCATCTGCCTTGGCGGGCTTGTCCGAAAGGAAGAACTTCAGGCGTGCCGTGGCGTGGTCCAGTTCCAGATCGTAGCCCGCGCTGCGAGAAATGAAATTTGCCGTGCCCGGCGCTTGGCCGACGTTCTTCTCAAAGCTCAGCGGCAAATTCCCAAACGGCGATACACCCAGGGACTTCGCGGGAACAGCGGCGGACGGCGCGAGCGAGACCACGAGACTCGACGACTTCGCGGAGGACGCAACACGCTGTGCAGGCATGGTGGGAGACGGCCCGATCGTGATCTTAAGTGGCGAAGCATTGGAATCAGACGGCGCAGAGGTATTCAAAGAATTTGGAGCCGCAACAGGTATTTGCGGCCCCAAACGGTTCAAAGCAGCGCTCGAGCCGAGTGAGGGAGCGGTCCCCGAGGCGGAGCCCGATACCGTGCTCAGCGCGGACACCGCGCTCTTGTCCGACTGGCGCGTTGAAAACAGCCACGCGCCGGCGAGGATGCCGACACTCAGGAGGCCCAGGGAGGTCTTAAACGCTTTTGAACGTCGAGGTGCTGACTGCGGATTGCTGCGCTGAAAGAGTATGCTCACGGCAAGCTCCGGTGATTGTGTATTGCGAGCAAAATTTCATTTGGGGACAACCAACGAGTGCAACTCGTAACGAATTGAAAGAACAGGGAGAACAGATCCCCCCCACAGCACGTAAATCGGGATGAAGGGACCTTCCGGACGCTTGGCGGCGGCCAAGAGTTACTCCCGCAGAGCGATCTTTGTACAATGGGGCCGATCTGGTACCTGGTACGAAAACTTCTAAGCCAACTGCAAATTAACAACCGCTATTACCTTGCCGCGCAACTTAGCCGAAGCGATAACACGAGTCAATTACTTTTTGATGAATTCTGTGTATAACGCGGGGGTTTAGCACGCATAGTACGGGATCAGCTGCAGACGATTTGCATTCAGGTGGTCGTCTGCAAAAAAGCGACAAGATTTTTCCAATTTATGGAACTTGTAAGGTGCACGTCGGCTTGCGAAAATGGCGTTACCCCAATCAGCATGCTGAAAAGTTCAACATTTTTCATGAGGATCTGTGGAAATATTAGGGGAGTTGCATGCAATTTGGGCCAGCATAATGTTACCTTTTGCAATGTCTGCGACACGAAATCCATGGAACTCGTCATAGCTTTGAGGAGTGCAAGCACACTCTAGTGCCTTGGTACTCAGACATCAAAAAAGAATCTACGCTGACCGCTTAACAGAGACGATTAGGGCTGCGCAATCAAAAAGACCTCTTAGAAAGGGGATCGATCTGCGTTCGCGGGCCTCACTGCTGACCTCCGCGAACGCCGTCTCTGAACCAGACAGGTGCGACTACCCGATGTCCGAGCGTGACCGGATCGCGTCGCAGCGTCATGTTGTCAGCGCGGGGCGAACACCGACACGCGTCCACACGGGCAGCTGTTCGCCTCACGAGACTTCTTGCTGGTTTCGCCGAATTCACATTGACGAGAACCGCGTCAATGAGGGTTGACCGCACCTTACGGCATCTTCATATTCAGATGTGGGAGCACCGTTCCGGCAAATATCGTGTACTGGGGGTTTGCAGAGGCCTTATGAGAATTGGTTTGCAAGCGTGGGGAAGCGAAGGTGACATTCAACCCTTCACGGCCTTGGCAGCGGGTTTAGTGCGAGGGGGGCATGAAGTTACTCTGGTTGTTACCGATAATATCGGGCGAGATTACACAGGATTAGGGCAACGCTTTGGCTACCGGGTTGTAGCCGCTCCGAATCCGCAGAACCCCTCCCCCGACGAAGTTGAAACAGTGTGGCGGAGAATCATCGAGGTCGGAAACCCAATTCGGCAGGCTGAACTGATAATGAAGTATGGTTTCGACCCGGTGACGGAAGTCATGTACTCCGCCGCTCAACAACTTTGTGCCGCTTCCGATGCGGTTATCGGTCATTTCTTCGTCTTTCCGCTTCGCGTTGCCGCAGAAAAAGCCAAGGTCCCGATGGCCACAGTCAACGTAGTTCACAATTGCTTGCCTTCGAGATACATCAATCCCCCGGGACTACCCGACATTGGAAGATGGTTTTATCCCCTTGGCTGGAGACTTGTCAGGAAGATGGTCAATCGGATTTTCCTGCCACGGGTGAACGCCTTGCGCAGACGCGAAGGTTTGAAAGCCGATGATGACTTGATGAGTCAGACTTGGGCAGCGGAAAAATTGAACCTCGTCGGAGTTAGCCCAAGCATCTGCGATAGACCCCCAGACTGGGAACCACGACACCACGTTTGCGGATTCCTAAATCCCCCAGCAGGTTTAGCTACAGAAGAACTTCCTGAAGGTCTCGAAGATTTTCTGCAGGGCAACACTCCGCCTGTCTATTTCACATTTGGCAGCATGATGCTGAACAGTCTCGACTACATTCAGGAAACCGCAAATATCTGGCTCTCAGCAGTCCGCAAGTTGAGATGCCGTGCGGTCATTCAGTTACCGTGGGACGACCTTTCAGTCTTCCCATCGGATGAACGAATTTTCAAAGTAAAGAGGGCATCGTACAAGAATGTCTTTTCAAGGTGTTCTGTGATTGTCCACCATGGGGGAGCTGGAACAACTCAATCGAGTTTGCTTTCAGGCCGTCCCTCCATAATTGTCGCGCACATGGCAGACCAGTACTTTTGGGGCGCAGAACTTGAGCGCCTTGGTGTCGCAGGAACAACACTAAAGCGCAAAGGCCTCTCAGGGGGACGCCTGGCTAACGCAATCGGTCAAGTGCTCGGACACCCCGAGGTGGCAAGCCGTGCGAGTGTGATTGGACAGGAGATGTCCAAAGAAAATGGTGTTGAGGTTGCAGTTCGCCTTATTGAGGAAAAGCTGGGAAGTCGTACGAACTGAGATTCATTTTGTGATTGATTGAACTGATTCGATTCGCTCCAAGCGCCAGGTAAGTCACTTACTCGGAAAAGTGTCCCTCACGGGCCAGATACGGCGTTCTAGGAGATCGGAACGTCGGCAGCGCCGCATAGCACGGCAGCTCCAACAACGGGACTTACGTCCGCCGCGCAAGCAGCTTAGTCCTAAAGGCTTTGTAGGAAGTCCGGCGGCATCGCATCACTAGTGAACAATAGTTGCGGTACTCACCCACAAGCATGATTTCGGGTACAGCACGAGAATGGCTCTTTGCTCTCTATGACATAACTTTGTGCCATAACTCAGTCTCTCTACCCCATGCAACGCCATTATTTTCAGTGCAGGCTAGTGCAGGAAAGAGAGAAACGATTCTCTCCTAACTCTAATACTTCTTTGCAGTTCCTTGCTCTCTGCTGCATTGAGACGCATCTTTTGGCCGTGACGGTCACGGCAGCGGTCGCGGCCTTGGCCCAACTTTGGCACGAATCGAGCAAGCGTGGGGTACATGCAGGGTACACGGTGGAATCCAGCGCTAGAACTTCTTTCTTTTCAGAAGGAAAGATTGGTAGGGGCGGTGGGGATCGAACCCACGACCTTCGGCTTAAAAGGCCGCTGCTCTACCACTGAGCTACGCCCCTAAACTAGTTGACTTACCTGAGGTAATCAAAAAGTCCACCGCGCAACTTTGCTGCAGCCAGCAATGAACTTGTATTGTTTCCGAGGCGCTCAGTTTACTTCCCCGCCCTCCCTTTATTGTAACGGGTAACGGTCTTGATTGCATCTTTCACGTCGTTGCTATCGATGATGTTATAGCGGTCAAATACAGCACCAGCCGTTGGTGAAGAATCAGTGAGCCACAGGCGTGACCTTGTTGAGCGTCGCACTGATTACCTAGCTGAGGACTTCGGACCGATTCGCTCCCATCCATTCGACGCATCAGTAGAGCCGGCCTACGCGCCCAGCGAGCCGCAAAATGAGCCGCTATTCAAACTTCTCTAGGCGAACGCCCGTTGCGTTTCCATTCGTGTTCGCGGCGCAGGCGCGACTGCAGCTTCTTCACCTGGGTTTCGATTTCGCTGAACGCTTTCTTGCACCCTGCCAGCACATTTTTGCCGTTGCCCGTGGCGTGCAGCGTGCCGCTCGGCAGCGACAGCGTCAGGGCGCAGGACTGCTCATCGGTCCGCTGGTTGCGCGAAAACACTCCCTTCAACTGGATCATATCCGGCTGATACGTTTTCAGCAGCCGGTTCAACTTATCCAGCCGGCGCATCACTTCCACGGCCACCGGCTGTTGTGCTTCAACGTGCTTATAGCTAATGGAAACGTTCATAGTTGCACCTATAGGGATTGAAACGCGAGGAAGGGCTGCCACGCAGTTGTGCTTTGCACCGCATGACGCGCACAGAATAACAAGGGGGCCGGGCCAGCGCAATGCCCTGCGTCACTGACCGCAATGCCTTAAGATTGACAGGCGGGAGCCGAGTTCCTAGCCTGATAACAGGTCACTTCATGCCTGCAAAAAAGCAGACCGCGAAAATCACAGGCGGCGACGAGAAGCTACGCATCGGCCCGGCCGGGTGGTCTTATCCGGATTGGGCAGGCTACGTCTATCCTTCACACCGTTCAAAGGGCTTTCACGAAGCGGCATTTCTGGCGCAGTTTTTCGACACCATCGAGATCAACACTTCGTTTTATCAGCCTATTCGCTCAGATCACGCTGTGACATGGATCGAACGCGTGGAGGCGAATCCGTCGTTCGTGTTCACAGCCAAGCTGTGGCAGCACTTCACGCATCAGCCTTCCGCCAGCGCCGAGGACGAGCGGCTGGTGCGCGAGGGTTTCGATGTCTTGCGCGATGCCGGCAAGCTGGGGGCGGTGCTGCTGCAATTCCCTTTTTCGTTTCACTCCACGACAGAAACAGTTAAGCACCTTGCTGCACTGCTGAAGCGATTTGCGGACTATCCGCTGGTTGTGGAGCTGCGGCACTCTTCCTGGCAGAAGCAGGAGACGCTGCGCCTGCTGGAAGAGCATCACGCCGGATTCTGCAATATTGACCAGCCCGTGATCGGAAACTCCATCACGCCAACAGCGCAATCCACATCGCCCGTAGGCTACGTCCGCTTTCACGGGCGGCGCTATGACACCTGGTTCAGCGATAATCCGGCAACCCCCGCTCACGAGCGCTACAACTACCTTTATTCGGTGGAAGAGCTAAATCCCTGGGCCGAGCGTATCCGCAAGGTAGAACAAAATTCGCGGAACACCTTCGTCATCACCAACAATCATTACCAGGGCAAATCGGTGGTGAATGCCTTGCAGCTATTAAGCATTTTGAAGGGCAACAAGGTGAAGGTTCCCGACGAGTTGCGCCAGCATTATCCCCAGCTCGATGCAATCGCCAACGAGATGCCGGCCGCACCCACTTTGTTTCCGATGTCCACGCCCGACGTACAAAAAAAGTGAGCGGTCGCCGCAAACATTGTCATGTCGAGCGGAGCGAGAAATCTGCTTTCTTGTTTAAGGCAAAGCAAAGCACATTCTTCGCGAAAAAACGCTCAGAATGACACTTGTTGTGTTGAGGGCGGGGGCTATTTCTTGAACAGGTTCTCAAACGCCTGGCGGGCGTCGGTGGGGCGTGACGGAGACGGCGCTTCCACTGGCACCTGGGCCGGCTGCATGTAGGAAGTCGGCGCGGTGTCCTTCTCCACGGTCATGCGGAATTCGTACAAGCTGCACTCGTTCTTGGCGTCCTTGGGCGTGACGCGCGCGGGAACCGGCTGGGTGCACTCAAACTGCGCACCGGAATCGAAGAAACGGCACTGCTTGCAGCAGTGCAGCTCAAAATTGCACTTCGGGCACTTGCCGTTGGCGTCGAAGCCTGACACCAGCACTGCGCCGCAATTCGAGCAGCGCGCGCGGGTGACCGTGCCGACCATGCGCGGCGTGCGCGGCCCAAGATGATCGGTGGCGCCACGCGGCCCTCCTTGCGGGGGCCTGCGTTCCTGACGTTCTCTTTTTTCGTGCTTTTCCGCGTCACGATAGCCGCGGTGGCCGTACTTGCGATCCACAAACGCCTCCGTCCGTCAGTCTCAACGGACTGCAACTTCTCTTCTGTGTATGTACACAACTACGCGAGGTTCACTGGCGACTTTTATCCAATCGGGTTGCTACAATCGCTCGGCAGGCCAGCCTTCCCCTATGAAGTGTTTCTGGATTGCCGGGTCGCGAGAGCAGAAGATGGGACAGTTATGTTTGTAATCCTCTGGGAGTACGAAGTCAAGCCCGGTTGTGAAGAAAGGTTTGAATCCGCCTACAGTACCGATGGCCCATGGGTACGCCTGTTTCAGCGCGATCCCCGCTATCTCCACACCCACCTGCTTCGAGACCTCTCTCGCTCGCGTTTCTACTTCACCCTGGACTACTGGGATTCCGAGAATTCGTTCCAGCAATTCAAAGCCGCGCACGAAGAAGCTTACGCGGCAGTGGACCAATCCACCGAAGGACTGACCCTGTTTGAGCGCCGCCTCACTTCCTTTGAAACGTAGCCTCCGCCTCCCCGCTGAAAGAGTGAGCTACAGCCACGCCGACAAACCGTCCGGCGGCAAATCCGGCTGTAAAAATGTGCGCGAAACGCCTGCTTTTCGCAGCACCGCCTCCGCCGCCAGGTATCCGCTTCGCACGGCGCCCTCCATCGTGGCGGGCCAACCGGTATTCGTCCAATCCCCGGCCAGAAACATGCCGCCAATCCGCGTTTCCTGCTTTGGACGCCAACGATCGACGCCGGGTTGCGGAGAAAATGTGGCCGTGGCCTCTTTAATGACGGTGGCTTTCAGCAGCTTCGCCTCTTGCGCAGCCGGCAGCGCGTGCCGCACTTCCTTCAAGCACAGGTCAATAATCTCCTGTCGTGGCTTTTGTAGCAGGTCGTAGGAGGCGCTGATCACCAACTGCAGGTACTGCCCCTTTTCTTTCCCTGCGCCGTTACTCGTGCCGTAAAGAGCCGTCTTATTGAAAATCCACTGCGTGGTGGTTTCGAGCAGGGTCACAAACGGCTCGCGCATCACTTCGCGATCGAACCAGAAATGGACGCCAGTGATGGGGGCGACGCCGATATTGCCAAGCTGTGCGAGGCCGGGCTCCAGGCGCTTCATCTCCTCGCTGGCCAGTTCGGCCATATTCTGGTGCGGCAGCGCAAATACGTACGCATCGCCAGTTTCCACGCGCCCGCCATCAAATTCGACTCCAGCGATGGCGCCGTTTTCAACACGAATGCCGCGCACCGGCATTCGCAGGTTCACTTCCCCGCCCCGCTTTTCAATCTCCGCCTTACAGCCATCGTAAAGTTCGGCGAGAGGCACCGCCGGCACACCCATGCGATACCCGCTGCGATTGGAAAGAAACGCCTTCCAGAAAACGTCCACGCCGAATCGCGCGTCGGTGCGATCGAGTTCTTCATCCAGGGCGCTGACCAGCACCACGCGCCAGAATCGCTCAATGGCGCCCGCCGTCTGCTTGCGGCGCCTCAGCCACTCCAACATCGAAATGCCACCGAGCACATCCAAATCCGCCGTGTGACCCTTGCTGCGCAGAATCTCCAGCATGGCGCGCGCGATGCTGCGCTTGTCCGCCAGCGTCAGCGGCGCGAATGTGGCAAACGAACCGGTCATGTGAAATGGCGCGGGCAGCAAGCCGGCTTGCATCTCACCGGTTCTTCCTTGCGGGTCTTGAAAGAGCAGACGGTCGAAAAATTTGATTTTTCTGGCGGAGCCGACTCGCCGGTAAAAATCCTCCAGATTTGTGCAGCAGCCCAGGGTCACGTGCTGACAGTTGTCCACGTGCTCGCCGTCGGGCAACACGTACGACGTTGCCCGGCCGCCCAGGAATGGCCGCTGCTCAAACAGGCGCACCCGCCAGCCGGCTTCAGCCAGCGCGACGCCCGCCGAGAGCCCCGCCAGTCCCCCGCCGATCACGATCACGTTTTGCAAGGATGTTCTCTTCCGTATGGCGGCCAAATCGCGCTTTGGCCATCAACATCATTTTCTCCGGCTTGGAAAGCCGCACGCGCTCCCCTAAGACGGCAAAGTCCACCGATTCGATGCGGGCCAGCAGTGCGCTGTAGGTATGCACCAGCAGCCAAAGCGTTCCGCGGCTGTCTTCATCTATCAAGCCCAGCAACTTCGAGCCTTCTTCATAGCACTTCCAGGCACGATCGGCTTCGAAGCGCAGCAACTCGCGCATGCCCAGCGTTGCTTCGCCGCGCGCAAAGTCCGTATGTTTCACCCCATAACGCAGGAGATCCTCTTCCGGCAGGTAGACGCGGCACAACTGAAAATCCTCGCGGACGTCTCGGATGATATTCGTGAGCTGAAACGCAAGGCCCAGCTTCTCCGCAAGATCAAGCGCCTTTGGGTCGCGGAAGCCGAAGATGTGCGTGCACGTAAGCCCCACGGTTCCCGCGACGCGGTAACAATATTCCTTGAGGCGCTCGAACGTGGGATATTCCTGGATCGTCAGATCCATCTCCGCGCCACTGATCAGATCGTGCAAATAGCGCGCGGGCATCTGAAATCGCCGCATGGTATGCACCAGCGCGGGCAGAACTTCGCGCTGGCCAGGCAGCGTTTCCTGCTGCAAGGAACGCGCGGCATTGCCCTCGAAAATCTGCGCTTGCCCGGTGACGGCTTCGTCGAGCGCCGCGCGCCACCGCGCCAATCCGCGCTGCTTCGCGGCCACGTCTTCGCCTTCGTCGGAAACGTCATCAATCAGCCGCATGAAGGCGTAGAGCGCCACGATGCCGTCGCGCTTCGGCTTGGGCAGCAAAAAGAATGCGGGGTAAAAATTGCTGTGCGCGGAGCGGGCGATCCGGTGGCAGTGGCTATAAGACGCGTCAATTTCCGCTTGAGCCGCTTCGGCCGTTACAACGCCGGAACCTTCGCTAGCGAACTCGCCATTGCGATTCGCTTCCGAGCTACCAAAAACATGCGTAATCAGCGCGCGCCCCAGCAAGCGTACCTGCTTCACTTTGCTCACTTCGGGCCGCTGGTGCAGCGTGTCGTAACCCATTGCTTCGATGGCATCGAGCACCGCCAACCCGCCGCGGCTGAACATCTCCAGGTCCACGCTAAGCTTGCCTTCCACCCGCCTGGCCAGCGGGAACCCCTTGTGAAACAAGTTGCGCGTGTATTCAATCAGCTCTTCCATCAGTGCGACGTAGCGCTGGTCAAATTTCCGCGAGACGATGTCCGCCTCGCTCAAGCCATGCGCCGCGGCGCGATCCAGTGGAATATAAATCCGCCCAATTTCCAGATCGCGTGAAACGTCCTGCCAGAAATTTGCCAACTGCAGCGCCGTGCAGGTGGCATCCGACAACTTTTGCCGCTCCTCATCGCGATAGCCGCAGAGATACAAAACCAGCCGGCCAACCGGATTTGCCGAATAGACGCAGTAATTAAGGACGCCATCCCAGGTGTCATAACGCTTCACAACCTGGTCCTGGCGAAACGCTTTCAAGAGGTCGGCGAAGGGCTGCTTGGGCACATCTTTTGCCACGGTGGTTTCGCGCAGCGCAACAAACACGGGATGCACGGGGCGTCCTTCATAACAGGCGTCGAGTTCGCACTCCCACCAGTCCAGCAGTTCCAAGGCGCGTTCTTTTTGCGGAATCTCGTCGCCCAAATCGTCCGCCCAGCGGCAATAGGCGTAAACATTGTAGAAGTGCTGGTGAAGTTCTTTAGGAAGCAGCCAGGATACGACGTTGAAATTCTCGTAATGATGCGTGGCCAGCCATTGCGTATAGGCCTGCGCCTCGTCCGGCGTGCAGTCGTTCGGTGGCAATTTCGCGGCAATGTCGAGTTCGCCGGGACGAAGCATGGTATCTCTATTCCTGAGTTAACCGATCGCAGAAGCCGGATGCCAGATAGCAGCGAGCAGATAACTGGAAACCAACTTTAAAAGACTATTTTTGAATGATATCGGAATTCGCGCCAAGGGATGTGGAGGTTCCTGCTCGCCGCTTTCCGTTCGCTGCTCGCCGTAAACAATCACTGGGCACTACTCACCAGTCACCACTACGGCTTGACCGCCAGCTTGATTTCCCCGCTGCGCGATTTCATGCGCTCAAAAGCCTGCGGCAGATCTTCCAGCCGGATATCTTCGGTGACAAAGTCCTGCGCGGAAATGTCACCGCGGCGGATGGCTTCCAGCGCCTCGCGAATGAACCGCGGCGTGTGATGGAACGGCGAAATAATCTTGATTTCCGAATAATGAATGGCCGCCGGCTCAATTTCCACCCGCGTGCCGGTGGGCAGGCCGCTGAAGAAGTTCACCACTCCGCCGCGCCGCACCATCGCCAGAGCCTGTTCCCAGGTGGCGGGATTCCCGGCGGCTTCCACCACGGAATCCGGGCCGCGATTCTCGTCGGTCAACCCACGCACCGCCGCAGCCACATCCGGAGTTTCGGTAACGTTGATCGTCGCCGCCGCGCCTAATTTCCGCGCAACCGCCAGGGGCGCATCGCGCCGCGCCAGCGCGATCACGCGAACACCGCGCCGCGTCAACATGCGCACGAACATCAACCCGATCGGCCCGCAACCAATAACCACCGTGGTATCGCCCGTGCGTACTTCCATTTCGTGCACGCCGCGCAGCACACAGGCCAGCGGCTCCACCAGCGCCGCGCTATGATCGTCCACCGAGTGCGGCACTTCGAGCATGTTTTCGCGAACAATCCGTCCAGGAATCCGCATGTACTCGGCGTAAGCGCCATTGTTGAAGAGCAGATCGTCGCAAAGATTTTCCTGGCCGCGGCGGCAGTGATAGCAGCGCAGGCAGGGAGCCGAATTCGCGGCAATCACCCGCGTTCCCAGCCGCCACTTTGCATCCACGCGCTTGCCAACGGCGACAATCTCGCCAACCACTTCATGCCCAAACACCGCCGGCGGCTGAATCATCTTGGCGTGATATCCGCGCTTCCAGACTTTCAGGTCCGTGCCGTCGGTCAGCGCCAGGCGCACGCGCAGCAGTACTTCCTCAGGGGAAAGCGCGGGCACGTCAATCTGCTCGATGCGGAGGTCTTCACTGCCATAAAGGACCGCAGCGGTCATGCGCGAGGGAACCACGATCTTGGCCTGGAGCATGGGTTCCTCCAGTCCGATTTCCACCTTTTTGGGAGAAGCCGTCTTCATGCGTGTGTTATCAAAATCTTCAGCGAACTCTCCGTGGGGTGAGCCGCCAATTCCAAGCCTTCCTGAATTCTAGCTAAAGGGAACCTATGAGTGACGATGTCCATTACCGGCAGTTTCTTCCCCAACACCAGTGCGGCCGCTGACTCTTGGATGTCAACGGCGGCGCTATAGCTGCCTAGAATTTCCTTCTCGTCGATCCCTACTGCCGACGCAGGAAATTCGATTTTGGTCACAGGGTCGTTTGCGGCGAACAAGAGCACCCGCCCCCCAGGCCTCGCCGCCGCCAGCGCTTCTACTACTACTGCGGGATGCGCCACCGCGACGAGAACTGCGTCTGCTCCGCGGCCCTCCGTTCGGGCCTTAATCTCTTCCGTTAGCTTACCACCATTGGGGTCAAAAGACTCCAGTGCGCCCAATGTCACACTCTTGTTCCGCCGGGTGGCTACCGGATCGCTGGTATAGATGCGCGCACCCTCGATCCGCGCAACCATCAGCAGTTGCAAGCCAATGGGGCCGCATCCGATTACCAGGACCGTTTCGCCGGCCGCCACGCGCGCTTTTTGCACAGCTTTGACAATGGTGTTAATCGGCTCGATAAACGTGGCTTCCTCGAAGCTGACATTGTCCGGAAGCGCTACGATGCCGTGCTCCGCCACCCAGGGCATGGCCTTCACGTACTCGCCAAACCCGCCGCCATTGGGTGTAAAGCCCGCTGTGAGGCCCGTGGTCTTATAAAGCTTGCATTGCGAAAACATACGCCGTTCGCAATAGAAGCAGCTACCGCAAGGAATGTGGTGAAAGCTCATGACCCGGTCGCCCAGTTTCCACTTCGTGACGCCGCGGCCGATGGCCACCACGGTGCCGGCCAGTTCGTGGCCGAGAATTTGCGGTGGTTCGACGTAACGGTAGAAAATCTTCTTGATGTCTGTGCCGCACACGCCACAAGCTGCAACCTTAATGAGCACTTCGTTGTCGCCGACTTCCGGGACGGGGACCTCTTCCACGCGAACCACGCCTTTATCGCGATAGACGCCGGCGCGCATGGTCTTCGGAATCGGCCCCAGTGTGCGAAGTTGTTCGACGACCGCTCCTGCGCCGCTCATGCCGCGGAAACTCCCTCAGCACGCTGCGGCGTCGGCTGCTGCGCGCCTATGGTCTGCAGATATTTTTCGAGGAATTCAGCGAGCGCCGCGCCGGCCTGCTGGCTCTGCTTGCCGAAACGGATCAGTGCCGGGAGCGCCAAGGGATTTTTCAGAAGCTCCCCAAGGACTTTGCCGACGCTTACATCGTTTTTCTTCGATAGCGTGCGATTGAAATCGATGGGCAAGTCTTCGTTTGCGGAGTCGCTGATGGCGCGAACCACGACACTGCGCGCGCCCCATGCGGTTGCCTGTTTTACGATCTCGAAGCTCTCCATGTCCACCGATTGGGCGCGCGAAGCGCAGGATTTCTTCTGGCTGGCCTTCACCAGCACCTGATCCGTGGTGAGCAGGCAGTTGGCGCTCTTGGCCCCGTGCGCCAGTGCGTGCTCCCGCAACCCCGCATCCACCAACAGGCGATCCTTGCTGAGATCGGCGTGCTGCATTTCGGCGAGTAGTTCCTTTGGGGCGACAATGTCGCCCACATTCAGCGTGTCGCAGAGCGCGCCGGCCAGGCCGCTCGAGATGCAAACGTCAAAATGCTGATCGCGGTCGGCCATGCGCATCATCAGATCCATGGCGAGGGAGGCCGATTGCGCACCGACGCCGGTAATCAGAACCATCACGTCCGCTTCGCCAATTTTCGTTTTTCGCAGTTGGAGGCCCTGATAATCGAACAGATTGAAGCTACGGCGCTTCTGCCACGCCGCGAATTCCGCCTCCACCGCAAATGTCACCAGGATCCGCACGTTTTTCAGATTCCTCGCCAGTTCCCTTCGTTACCTTTTATTTCATCCTGTCTTTACTTCGCTTCGGAAGCGACCTAAGACCCGGCCGCTAAAATTTCGTCGTTACTTCTTTACGTCGTCGCCTCTTTACTTCCTTCTTTACGCTGCTAGCTTCATCTTCTTCGCGCGGCGTGGTGAAACGTACCCGTTGGCTTGATACCAGCGGACGGCTCGCTCCAGCGCGGCTGCCACTGGCCCGGGCTGAAATCCCAATTCCCGCTGCGCCCGCGAAGCATCCACAAACATCTTGTGCTGCGCGATCTTCACGCCTTCTACGGGAATCTGCGGCTCCTTACCCACCAACCGAGAGAACCCCGTCTCCACGTAGGCTACACCCAATGCCAAGCCGTGGGGGATTTTCATCGAAGGCGCGGCCAGCCCGGTGATTTTTGCCAACGCGTCCAGCAATTCCTTCAGTGTCAGATTCTCCGCGCCCAAAAGATAGCGCTCCCCGATTTTTCCCTTTTCGGCGACCAGCAGATGCCCCGCCGCACACTCTTCCACACCCACAAAGTTCAAACCGGTTTCCACGTACCCTGGCATTTTGCCATTCAGAAAATCGAGAATGATTTTTCCCGTCGGTGTCGGCTTCCAATCCCACGGGCCCACGGGCGTTGTCGGCATGGCCACAATCACCGGCAACCCGTCTTTGGCGGCTTGCAACGCTTCCTGTTCGGCCATCCACTTCGAGCGTTTGTAATGCCCAATCATTTCCTCAAGCTTCGCGTCGGTAAATTCGTTGGGGAGTTGCGGGCGGTCCACCGCGATGGTGGCCACGGTGCTTGTGTAGATCAGCAATTCGATGCCGGCACGCTTGGCGGCGGCCAACAAATTCTTCGTTCCACCGACGTTCGAATCGTAAATATCCCGCGGATTTTTGGCCCACAGCCGGTAATCGGCGGCCACGTGAAAGACGCGCTTCACGCCAGCCATGGCCCGATCCAGCGAAGCCGCGTCGCGCAAATCGCCGGTCACATACTCGAGCGACAAATCGCTGATGGCGCGATTGCTGCTCGAAGGGCGCATCAGAACGCGCACTTCTTCTCCACGTGCCACCAACTGCCGCGCAACGTGGCTGCCCAGGAATCCCGCCGCGCCCGTCACCAGTGTGGTCATGCCCTGCCCGCCCGCTCACGCTTTTCGCCCAGATTCCCGCCGAACTGCCACGCCAGCATCTTCCAGAAATCTCCGGCTTTCGGATTCACACCCAGCAACGCCGCAGTTTCATATCCTGTATGGCTGGCGCAAGGTTCGCAGGGGGGATTCATGCCGCGGCCAAAATTTTCCCAAACGGTCTTTTCCACTAGCGTCTTGTAGTGCGGCTCGTAGCCGTAGTTCAGCACATGGCACGGCGCTGCCCAACCCTGCGGGCCATAGACGGGGCTACCCCACGAGCAACAGTCCAGTTCGCGCTCCCCGCGCAGGTACTCCAGATAGATCGGCGAAGTTAGCAGATTGTAGTCGCTCAGCAGTTCGCCGGCTTCGCGAAATTTTTGTCGCATTTTTTCATGAAACACCGCGGCGCTGTTCCGGCACAGTTTCTGCGCCGGATAATGGGGAGAGAGCATGTAACCATCTACATGCATCTCGTGCAGCTTTTCGTAGAGCGCGGCCACATCCCGGATGTCGGTGTCCGGACAAATCGTCGTGGTGATCAGTACAAAAAAACCGGCATTCTTGGCAGCCTTCACCCCGTCGAGCGCTTCAGCAAACATCCCGGGACGTCCGGTGCGGGCATCGTGAACTTGTTCGGTGCCGTTCAAATAGATGTTCCAGAAAAAATTGGTGTACGGGGGAATCATGTGCAAATGACGCCGGATTCGCGTGCCATCCGTGCACAGAAAGAGATGCTTGCCGCGTTCGAGGATCTCGCGCGTAAGCCGCGCAATCTCCGGATAATCCAAAGGCTCGCCGCCCCAAACGGCTACCAACGGCGTGTCGCATTCATTCATCGCCGCCAGGCACTGCTCGACCGTGAGCATGTCGCGTTGCAGGGAAGCACCTGCGCCGTTTCCATTGCCCCCACAGCAGGGAGACACACTGGCACCTAAAGGGTCCAAAGTCAGCAGGATCGGAATTTTCTTGTCACCCCGGAATTTCCGCGACGCGAGGTGTCTCGCGGAGTCCAGGACTAGACCAAAGGGGTACCGCATTGGTTTGCTTAGGAAACGCTCCGCTCGCTCTTGCTGTAAAGGCCGCTGCGTAAACGGAAATCGCCCGGCGCAAATGTGAACGCGCGATACACTTCCTCGCGCTTGCCCTGATTCCGGAAGCGGGCCAGCGCGTAAACGGGGAACGAATTCTTGTATAGGTGATATTTGAGATAAAAGACGCCGGGGAACCCCGTGCCGGTAAAGTCGTCTTCGCTCCAGGAGCCGTTGGCGTTCTGCTGCTGCACCAGATATGCCGCCGCGCGGCTCACCGCCGGATCATTGGGGTCCGCCGCCGCGAGCAAGCCAATCAGGCCCCACGCGGTCTGTGAAGGCGTGCTATTACCCTGCCCCTTCGTGGAAATCATTTCATAACTCAGCAGGGATTCGCCGAAACTCCCATCCGCCTTTTGCGTCTGGCGCAGCCAGGCCACGGCGCGGGCGCAATAGTCCTGCGCCGTTAGCGAAACCGTTTCGAGCGCACGCAACACGCCGCTGGTGCCATACACGTAATTCACGCCCCAGCGCCCGAACCACGAACCATCCTTGCACTGGTCCTTCGTGAGAAAGCCGACCGCCTTGCGAATCACCGGATGATCCGCCGGCCACCCGAATCGGCCCAGGCATTCCAGCACGCGCGCGGTCACATCCGCCGTCGAAGGATCGATCATCGCATTGTGATCGGCAAAAGGAATGTTGCACAGAATCTGCTTGTCGTTGTCTCGGTCAAACGCGCCCCAGCCGCCGTCGCGGTTCTGCATGCTCAGCAGCCATTGGATGCCGCGGCGCAGCGCCGCTTCCATGCGCTTTTCGTCGGGGAACTTCACGCGCTGCAGCGCCATCAGTACAAACGCGGTGTCATCCACGTCCGGATAAAAATCGTTGCGGTATTCAAACGCCCAACCGCCCGGCTCGGCGTCCTTGTTCTTGATCTGCCAGTCCCCACCGCCGAGAATCTGCTTACCGAGCAGCCAGTCCGCCGCTTTTATCAGTGCGGGATGATCTGCGGGCAAGCCGGCCTCTTCCAGGGCCACCATCGCTATGCAGGTGTCCCAAACCGGAGAGACGCAGGGTTGCAGACGAATCGTATCGTCTTCTTCAATTTCAAAGCGCGAAAATTCCTTGATTTCCCGGAACGTCAACGGATCGTCCGGCCCGTGGCCCAGCGCCATCAGCGCGAAAATCGAATTCATCATCGAGGGATAAATGGCGGCAAGACCCTCGGTGCGCTCCATATGCTCCAACATCCACTGCTTGGCCTCTCGCAGCGCCTTGTTGCGCAACGGCTTCCATGGCAGCTTCTCGTAAAGCTTCAGGCCGCGGTCCACGGCCAGAAACAGATTTTTCCAGGAGACCAGCTGCTTGCTCCAGCTGAATGCCGCGTCTTTCTGCGAAGGGTCCTTGAACAATTCATCCACGCGTGCGTGTTCGGGCAGGCGGAACTCCGGGCGTAGCGCAGAAAGAATCGCCATCGGAATCACGATGCCGCGGGTCCAGGAAGACATCTCGTAAATGTTCAGGTAAAACCAGTTCGGCAGCAGCATCAGCTCCGGCGGAATCGCAGGCACAAGTTCCCAGCCCACGGCACCAACCAGCGCCAGATAAAAGCGTACGTAGGAATTCGTGAGTTCGAGGCCACCCAAGCGGTGCACCGTTTCGCGCGCCTTGGCGAGGTGTGGAGAATCCGGCGAATCACCGGCAAGTTTTAATGCGAAATACGCCTTGCAGGTAGCATTCAGTTCGGAAGGGCCGCCGGGAAAGATTGGCCAGCCACCATCGGGGAGTTGCCGCTGCCGGACGTAGTTGGCCAGCTTGGCGATGCGCGTGGGCTCCGCCTTGCCCAGCACGTGGAGATAGTAGATGTAGTCGGATTCGAGGGTGGTGTCCGCCTCAAGCTCGCCATGCCAGTAGCCTTCCTCGGCCTGGACCGAAAGAAGGTACTCCGCTCCGTTGCGTACTGCAGTTTCGACCTGTTCTGCCCAAGCTTCCTGCCGCCACGGGGCCGGCGCGGGCGCTACAGGCACCTGTTCCGTCACACGTACAAAAGATGCCATTCTTGCTCCCCCAAGAGCGAATGCTTTGAGGTCCCGGGGTACGCCCCCAGCAAACCTCAGGAAAACTACACTAACTTCTCTGATGCCTTAGACTTCCAGAAGGTCACCTGAATCTTGAACCTTTCAGGTACCCCCGGTACCTCAATTATTATCCCCGCCTCGGAAAGTAGGGTCAACGGTTAAGATGCCAATTCGCCAACCCCTCGTTGTCAAAAACTGTCACAGGGCGCTTGCCCTAATTAGAGCGGCACGTTGGGCGGGGCGTCCAGCATCCGGTGCACCAGCACCTCGAGCGGTGTGGGGAGTGGCTGGCCTTCCCTTTGAATCACGGAAGGCTTTTCCTGCAGCAGCTTCGTTGGCAGGCGCATCCACAGCGGCGCGGGCGGTCCATCATTCTCGATAGTCCCCCGCAGGACCAAGGCCTGCGCACGGTCCAGCGCCACCTGCGCCGATTCCTTGAAATCCTCTTTGAGCGGATCTATCACCGCAAAGTAAAGCGAAGGCTTCACAAACTGCATCAGCGAATTGCTTTCCAGGATCATGGCCGTGCTCCGTGGTTCTAGAGACTCGCCGCTCGCCACTTCTTCCAACGCCCTGCGCAGCAGCGGCATGCCCTCGGCGAGATATCCCTGCTTGGTCCGCAGCCAAAACGATCGCTTTGCACCCGCTGCCAAAAAACGCGCCGAGTCAGTCCCAGTGTCCGCGTGCGTCTCCCAATCCAATGCGCAAACATGCTCTTCCGGCGCGCAATCGCAATTCTCGCCATTCTGGGCACAGACCCCATGCCCATACTGCGTAATCTTCCCGGCAATCCATTCCGTCTGTGGAAACGCTGCAATGATGTCGCACACCAGTTGCGTCTTCCCAATGCTCCGCGTGTGCCCGCCCACGATCACAAGCCGCCAGAGAGTATTTGTCTTGTTCAGAGTCTGAGACATTTTCGTTCCACTTCGCCGTTATAAGTTCTTAGTCATAAGTTCCTGGTCCAAATCAGCAAACTATGTGCCTGCAAGTCAGTAGCACCGAGCCGAGAACCTAAAGCTAACAACGAGCGTCTCTTTCTATTTTCTATTTTCTATTTTCTTGACACGTTCCGCCAACTCCGGCAGTCGGGCAAACCAGAAATACGCTTCCTTAAAATCCGCCAGCGGCCGCGCCGGCGTGCCCCAGACCGTTTGCCCCTTGCGGATGATTTTACCCGTGGGAATCCCCGCCTGGGCCCCGGCAATCGAACCATCTTCCAGCGTACAGTGATCCGCGATGCCCACCTGCCCGCCAACCACCACATGATGCCCCAGCTTGCTGGAGCCGGAAATGCCCGTCTGCGCCGCAATCACCGTGTGCGCCCCAATCTGTACGTTGTGTCCCACGTGCACCAAGTTGTCGAGCTTCACGCCTTCGCCGATGCGCGTGTCATCCAGGGAGCCCCGGTCAATCGTGGTGTTCGCGCCAATCTCGACACCGTCGGCAATCTCGACGAGCCCCGCTTGCGGAAATTTCCAGTATTTTTCTCCGTCGAACGCATAGCCGAACCCATCGGAGCCTATCACCGCCCCGGCATGAATCTGGACACCATTTCCCAGGCGCACATTTTCGTAGAGAGTGACGTGCGGATGCAGCCGGCAAGCGCTGCCGATCCAGCTGCCCGCTCCAATCACGCAATGGGCACCAATGTGTGTGGCGTCTCCAATATGCACTTCTTTGCCGATCACCGCATAAGGACCGATTTTGACGTTAGCGCCGATTTTCGCGTCCGGCGCAAGGATGGCCGTGGGATGAATCTCGGTTTCCAGTCGCTCGTGTATCGCAAGCAGCGCCGCACAATGGGCGAACGCGACCTTAGGTTTGGGACTTCGCAATACCGTTTTGCCCGGCAAGAAAACTCCCTCCGGCGCCACCACGCAAAGGGCCCGCGAGGCCTGCGCACGGTCAGCATGCTTCGGGGACTCCACGTAGATAAGGTCATGCTCGCCCGCACGCTCCGGCGCCGCAACGCCGGTAATGAACTGTTCTCCATCGCCTTCCAAAGGAGTTCGAATAGCCCTCGCTAGGTCCGTCATCAACATCTTTCCGAATTTCATTCCTGCCTCCGTACTCTCTTCTCTGCGCACTCTGTGGTCCTCTGCGCCCTCTGTGTTAATTCTTTCTTTACAGGAAATCGTAAACCGGCGGCGCGCCTTCCGGCTGATTCTTCCACCGCGCGTGAATCCACACCCACTGCTCCGGGTGCTTACGAATAATCTCCTCAATCACTTTCGTAAAACGTTGCGTATTCTCCCGGATGTCGCGTTCCGGGTCGCCGGTGCGAATCAGATCCACCGGCGGCTCGAATCGCAGCCGGTATTTGCGCAACTCCCGATCCCAATAGGCGTATCCAGGGACAACCGCGGCATCTGTGTGCAAGGCTACACGGGCGATTCCCGTCGTCGTGCAAGCCGGCTTGCCGAAAAAATCCACGAAGATGCCTTCGCCGGGCATGGTGTTTTGATCCGCCAGAATGCCCAGCGTTCCTTGCTCCTTCAACACTTTGAGCATCATCCGCGCCGCTTCGTTTTTGTAAATCGGGCGATTCCCAGATCGCCCGCGATACTCGTTCACCAATTGATCCAGCGGCGCATTGTCGAGCGGCCGCGCCATGTAATGCAGCGGAAAACCATACAGCGCGTGCGCATACGAAGAAAGCTCCCAGGCGCCGATGTGCCCGGTGAGATAGATCACGCCTTTGCCGCGGCTCTTCCCTTCCAGAAAATTTTCGTGCCCATCGAGAATTACCGCGTCCTCGATGTTCTCTCGCGTGTACTGCGGCAACCGCGCAAACTCCGCGGCCATCCAGCCGAGATTCCGCGCCATGCCCTTAAGAATTTCGCGCCGCTGCGCGTCACTCCATTCCGGAAATGCCAGCCGCAGGTTGAACTCCGCGGTCTTCCGCAATTTCGGCAGAAAGAGCAGCAGCAATCGCGTGGTTCCCGCCGCCAAGCTGCGCGCCATGGGCCGCGGCAACACCCCCAGCGTCTTCACAAACGTCCACGCCACCGCGTATTGCAGCCACTCGATCATTTTGGAGTGCGGGAGCCCGGCTCCCGCTTTTGAGTGGTGCAGATGAAGAAAGTCATCGTTTCTCGAGTTCTCAATTTTAGTTCTAAGCTAGAACCGCTTGTTAGAATAGTCGGAAATTGTCATTCCGAGGGCGGTTTGTGCCCGAGGAATCTGCTGTCCCCATTGCGGTATCGCAAGAATTGCTTCATCACGCAATGAGCGTGCGATAGCGCAGAGTTCCTCGCTCCGCTCGGAATGACATCCGTATGACTCACGACTTAAAACTTATAACTCTTCTCCCTCAAATGCTAAACTCCTCTTTCCGTGGCACCAACAGACACCGTACCCTTCAAAGTTTCGCCGCTCTCTCCAGTCGCGCGCATCCTCTGGGTTGCGCTGATCCTCGCCACACTTTACCTCTGTTACTTCCACAACCTGGGCGCCATTGGACTGGTCGGACCCGATGAGCCGCGTTACGCGTGGATCGCGCGCGACATGGCCGAATCCGGCGATTGGGTGACACCGCGCTTATATGGGAGGCCGTGGTTTGAGAAGCCGCCCCTTTATTATTGGGGCGCGGCCGCGTGTTTCAAACTTTTCGGCGTGAGCGAAACCACAGCTCGCTTGCCCAGTGCCATCTGCGCTTTACTCGCCACGCTCGCGTTGACGTGGCTGGCATGGCGCATATATGGCTCTGAAACCGCGCGCTGGCTCCTGCTCTTGCTGCCCACCAGCGTCGGCATGATCGGCTTTTCTCACGCCGCCGCCACCGACATGCCCTTCGCCGCCATGCTCACCATCGCCATGGTCTTAGCGGCGCGACTCCTGGGCCTGCTTCCCGAACAATCCGAAGAAATGCAAAGTCCGCAAGGTCCTATCCGATCCTTTACCTCCTCAACCTCCTTTACCTCCTTCTTCTTTGGCTTTTTCCTCGGCCTCGCCACTCTCGCAAAAGGCCCGGCCGCCATCATTCTTTCCGGCGGCGCGGTTTTCTTCTGGGCTATCTTCACCAAACGCTGGCGCGACGCCTTCCGCTGTCTTCACCCGCTCGCCATCCTCAGCTTCTGCCTCACCGCGCTTCCCTGGTACATCCTCTGCGCGCGTCGCAATCCCGACTTCTTCCGCGTCTTCATCATCGAACATAATTTCAAACGTTTCCTCACCTCCGAATTCCAGCACATCCAGCCTTTTTGGTTTTATGTGCCGATCCTGCTGGTTGCCACGTTTCCCTGGACCCTGTTGCTCGCGTGCGAAGTTGTGCCGCGACTGGGACATTTATGGAAGGAGCGGCAACTCAGGATCAGCCACGCAACTGTGCTGTTTTGCTCCTGGGCCATCTTCTGCCTCCTCTTTTTCTCAATTTCCCGTTCGAAGCTGCCGGGTTACATCTTGCCTGCGGTTCCCCCACTGATGCTATTGATCGCCAGCTCCATTCCGTTGAAATTGCAAAATCCGTCAGCATCGCTGCGCTGGATACTGGCTGCAACAGGCCTTTCCCTGTCCATCCTGGGCATGGTCCTTAGACACCAGGCTCCAAAGGTTCCCGCGTTTCTCTGCATCAGCCCCGCTTGTGGAATCACGCGGATCTGGATTCTCGCCGTGGCGGGAGGAATTGTAATCGCGGCGCTGGCGGGGATGCGCAAGTTTCCAGCAAGTCTTTTGGCAGAGGTTCTCGTGGTGCTTCTCCTAGTCGTTGAAGTAGACCGCTTCCTCCCGAACCTCGATCCTGGCGTCTCCGGGCGCGATGCCGCCCAGGTAGTTATCAATGTATGGCCAGACTTCACCGCGCAAAGATCGGCGGCGTGGCAGCTCAATCGTTCTTTTCTCTATCAGTTGAATTTTTACTTCCGAACGGAAATCCCGGAGTGGAAGGCAAGCGAACCGCAGCCAACTTGGCTTTTCGTACCCAAGGGGAGAAAGAAAGAGGCGGCGAGCCTGGGATTTCGCTGTGTGAACTTTGCGATTGATCCGGCAGTAATTCCCTGCCGCGCAGCCAGCTTAGTGAGCGGCCTTGGAGGGCGCGGGAGCCTTGGCAACGGGAACGGGAGCGGCAACGACGGCAGCCTGACTCACCGGTAGCCGCGCTAGGAAGAACGACACCACGCGATTTTCGTAGTCGCGCTTTTCGTCGTCAGCGAGATTCACAAAATTTCCGTGCGCGATGATAGCCTGCTCGCGGGGTTCCGGCGCCTTCAGGAACATCTGCCTTGTGATCGCCGCAAGTTCCGGATCGTCGCTGGCCTGAATATAAAGCGCTGGCACGCCGGTGGTCGCCTTCAACTTGGCGGAAAGCGGCGGATCATCCTTATACGCATAATTCAACCACTCGAAGCAGGTCTGCGCGGACTTCACCATCATCGGGAAGCCGCCCACCCCGGTCTTTTCCACGCCGATCTTCACCATCTGCTTCGGATAGTCGTAGACCGAATCCAGCACCAGCGCGCGCACTCGCGGATCCTTCTCTGCCTCGCGCAGTCCGGCGTAAGCTCCCAGGTTATAGCCCCAAATCCCAAAGCGCGCAGGGTCCACATCCTTGCGCTGCGCCAGTGTGTCTATGGCCGCGCGCACCTCGTCCGCCTCGCGATACCCAAACGTCGTGATTCCGCCGTTGGCTCCATGCGCGGCAAAATCAAAAACAAAGGCGTTGTACTGGTGATCCTGCAAGGCCGAAACCAGCGTCAGCAGTTCCCCGCGGCTCGATTCATAGCCATGCAGCAATATAATTGTTGGCGCTCCCACCAAGCCGGGAAAGAACCACCCGTGGCGTTCGCCCAATCCCGGCACCGTGAAGGTGACCTCATCCGGCCGCCCGGGAAACGTATTCAGGTTGATCTGGGAACTGCTGCGCTGCGGTTTCACAATCCAATAGGTCAGCACGGCCGAAATCACCACCGTGGCCAGTAGCGCAAAGAAAATCAGCGCCAGGATGATGATCAGCAGTTTGGTGTACCAGCGTCTGGGGTATCTTAATTCGTCAATGATCGACATGGCTTAAGGGCTGGCACAGGCCAGCATGTCTGATTTCCGTCGTAACCAATTTCCTAAGGCTATAGTCCAAATGCTAGCACGAGGCCTTGGCGGGCTGGCTTGCCTCATGCGGCCCATGTGCCCGATTCGTATCGGGTTTGCCGGGCAGATTTGGCAGGGCTTCCCTGGAATCGGCTATCATGGCACGTGCGCAGGCATGCAGCGGCCTGGCGTCCCCGATGAACATCATTGACCTCCGTCAGACGACCGTCCGGCAATTGGAACCCCTGCTACTGGAAGAGGCTCGCCATTGGAGAGAAGATCTGCATTGGGACTACCGAAGCGCGCTGGACCTGATCAAACGCTTTCTGGATGCGCACGCGCTCTCCGGGTGCGTGGCCTTTGAAGACGGCCATGCGGTCGGCTATTCGTTTTATGTGCTGGAGGACTACAAAGGCTTAATTGGCGGACTGTACGTTTCTCCCACGCAGGACCAGGCGCCCATCGGCCGGCGGCTGCTGGAAGAGATGCTTTTTTCCATGCGCGCGCTGCCGCAACTGCACCGTATCGAAGCGCAGCTCATGCCCTTTGGCGGGCCGGTAGAAGAGGCCCTGCGCGATCAGGGCTTTCGGCTCTATTCGCGGCAATTCATGCTGCTGGATCTGCTGAAGCGCAGCGAGCCCCTGCCCAGCCTCAATTCCGGCCTGCGTCTGGACCGCTGGAACGACCGCTATTTCGAGCCCTGCGCCAAGCTGATTTATTTGGCCTACGCAAATCACGTGGATGGCGACATCAACGATCAATACCGCACGCGCCACGGCGCCCTGAAATTTCTGAAAAACATCATTCTACTGCCTGGTTGCGGGCAGTTTTTGCCGCACGCGTCGTTTGTAGCGCACCAGCCGGGTAGCGATGAAATCGCCGGCGCCGTTTTGACCAGTGAAGTCTCCGCGGGTGTGGGTCACACCACGCAAATCTGCGTGCAACCCGGCTTTCAGGGCCATGGGCTTGGTCGGTTGCTGATGCTCACTGCCGCGGACACATTACGCGCACTGAAGTTTAACGAGTTGACGCTGACGGTCACGAGCGAGAATCGTACCGCAGTGCACCTGTATGAGCGCCTCGGCTTCTCGAAGGTCAAAACCTTCACCGCCGGTGTCTGGCCGAAGTAAGGACTCTCAACGCGCCTTGCGCTTCGATAACTTGGCAAGGCTCGTCATCGCATGTCTGAGTAACAAATTTGCCTTTGTCTGGTAACCCCGGCCATAGCCTTTCAGCCACGCTACCACATCTTCATCCAATCGCATGGTGACCGGGCGTTTCTTGGGTCGATAGAACTTGCCAATCTCCGCGCCGCTCCAGTCCAGAACTTCCGGCATATCCGACAAATCAATCTCGGAATCTTTCATTGCCGCTAGCGCCGCGATGTCTTTGCGTTGTTCTCTGCTAAGACGTCTCATAGATTTTCTCTTCATAGGCCGTCGCCTTTCGGGCGGAAATAATGCGAATCACCTCTTCGCCGTCATCTTCGAAGCTCAAATGCACCACGAAGAGCACGACTTCGCCGCCCACCTTGCCGAGCGTAACAAACCGCTCCTCTTCCTCGTCATGCAGCCGGTCTCGGATCGTAACGGTGCGCGGGTCATCAAACGCTAAGATCGCAGTTTCAAACCGAATTTTGTGTCGCTTGAGATTGAGCCGATTCTTTCGTTCGTCCCACTCGAAGCGCATACGGCATCCTCTTAAATATTACCAATCGTACGTACAAGTGTACATAGAGACTTGTTTCAGTTTGCCCGGCTTAGGGTGCCCACGTTTTCCACAACAGATCTGGATAGCCGGCAAACAGGAGATCCCCCTCCACTTCCATTGCAAGCAACTTCTTTTGTGCCGCTTCGAATTCATCGCCCGGCAGCCACTTGATATTTGTGGATGAACCTGCGGCTGCCTCGCCAAGGGCGTAGCCAAAGCTGGCCATCTTGGCTACGCCGGTGAAGTCCCAGGAATCCACGAAGGCGTCGGCGGGCTTGTGGTAGCGGTTGTCTACGTAATCCTTGGCGCGGGCTTCGCCCCAGGCATCGTCGTGGCCCTTGAATTTCTGGCCCTGGCTAATGGAGAACGCGGGAATGCCCTGGCGGCCCAGGCTGAAATGATCGGAGCGGTAGTAATACCCGGCTTCGGGATGCGCGTCGGGCTTTATCGCCAGGTGAAACTCTTTGGCGATTTTCTCCACTTCCGGATAAAACGTGGTGCGCTCGGCGCCGCTAACTTCCACTTCTTCGGGGATGCCCAGCGGCTCCAGGCCGTCGTAGTTCAAATCCAGAATCGGCATCGCGGGCAACTGGTCCAGGTGCCGCCCCAAATATTCCGATCCAAGCAGCCCCTGCTCTTCGCCAGTGACCGCTGCAAACAAAATCGAGCGCTTCGGCACAGGTTTCGTTTCCGCCCACACGCGCGCGAGTTCCAGCAGCACGCCGCAGCCGGAGGCGTTGTCCACCGCGCCGTGATAAATCTGGTCGCCCTTCGCGCGGGCCGGATCGATGCCGAAGTGGTCGTAATGCGCGGTGTAAAGAACGGCCTCCCCTTGCTTGCCTCCGGATGGGTCGCCGGCAGCCATTGCAATCACATTCCGCGAAGAAAACGGCCGCACCGCCGTATCAATGTGCGCCTTCAGATGCACCGGAAGTTCGATGGGCTTGAAATCGCGCGATTGCGATTGCTTGTAGAGCCCATCCAGATCGTAACCGCCCATTGCCACCAGCTTCCGCGCCACTTCCAGTTGAATCCACGAAGCCGCCTTCAGCCGCGGCGTGGCGTCCAGCCCCAGATACGAGCGCTCGCCACCCCACGAATTGCGCACCACTTCCCAGGGATAGCTGGCGAGATCGGTGCGATGAATAATCAGCGTGCCCACGGCGCCGCGCCGCGCGGTCTCTTCGTATTTGTACGTCCAGCGGCCGCTGTAGGTCAGCGCCTTGCCCTTGAAAAAATTCGGGTCGCTGGATTCCGGCTCGCTCACAAACAGCAGCGCCACTTTTCCGCGCAGGTCGTAGCCCTTGTAATCGTCCCACTTGTTTTCCGGCGAGGTGATTCCGTACCCCACAAAAACGATCGGCGCGTCAATGTCCGCCGATTCGGTTTGCGTCTGGTTCGAAGTCACGAAATCGTCGAGATTTTTCAGCTGCACGGGCATACCGCTGGCAGGAACAAATTCAAATGTGGTCGATGGCAACGTGCGCAGCCCCACCATGGGCACATCCTGAAAGAACGTGCCGTCGGCGCCCGCCGGCTTCAGCCCATAGCTCTTGAACTGCTCGGCAATCCAGTTCGCCGCGGCATCTCCGCCTTTCTGCCCTGTGCCGCGGCCTTCCAGCACGTCGCTGGAAAGGAACTTCACCGTCGCCTTCATCCGCTCCGGATCAATTTTCGGCGCGTGGGATTTTTCGGCCAACAAAACGCAGTTGGTCAGCGTGCAGCAGATCGCCAATGTGATCCATGGTCTACGCATTTTGATTGTTCCTCCGGAAAGGCCTTCTGGTGGGAAGGATATCGTAAATCGAGTCTACTGAGACGTTTAACGCCCAGGGCTTTTCGAATTCCAAAATGGGAAGAGTCGCATTTTTCAAAAAGCCGCAAAAATCTCACAATTTCGCGTGCCGTTCGAAACGCCGTCTCTGCAACTCCAACGCCCATCAGGAAATATCTGACTTTTCCACAGTACCTATCTAATAACCTTAAGAAACTACTTTAAATGTCGGCGCGCCGACATTTTCGCCGACAATCGCTGTGCCAGTTCTCTTGCTTCTTTCCTTCTTTACCTCGTTATTTCATTACTTCACTTCTTCACACCCCGGTCTTTCAGTAAGTTCTTCAGCTCGGACATGAACTCCTGCACGTCCTTAAAGTCCATGTAAACACTGGCAAAACGCACGTACGCCACTTTATCCAGCTTCTTCAGGCGGTGCATGATCATTTCGCCGATTTCCGTGGTGGTGAGTTCCCTTTCGGTGGCTTCGTGCACCACGCCTTCGATTTCGTCCACGATGGCTTCGAGCTTGGGCGTGGGAACCGGGCGCTTTTCGCAGGCTTTCAGCAATCCCTGCAAGATTTTCTGGCGTTCGAAGCGCTCGCGCCGGCCATCTTTCTTGATGACCATGTAGGGGATCTCATCAATGCGTTCGTAGGTGGTGAAGCGGCGGGAGCATTTCAGACATTCACGGCGGCGGCGGATGGTGTCGCCGGTACGCCCTTCGCGGGAATCAATGACCTTATCGTCGAGGTGCGCGCAGAACGGACATTTCAATGCGAGAGTTCTCCTCTGGTGCTAGCAGGATATAACAGGAATTCAGATATCAGTAATCAGATATCGGCAATCAGATGGAAGAAGTAGCAAATGGCGAGAAACTGATTACTGTTCGCCGGTTACTGGTTGCTGGCAATCTCCGCGTCAATCTCGGCGTTTTCCTGTTCGCGCATGCGTTTCAGTTCGCCAAAGGACCAGCCTTCGCGCAATAAAACGGGAATTCCGGCCACGGAGCAACCTGCAAACATCACCAGCCAGAGAACAATCGCCGCAGCAAACGCCGCTTCCTGCTCGACTCCAAACAGCTTTGTGAGAGCGAAGGCGGTGAGCGCCTGGGCGCCTCCGCCCACTGCAGGCAACTGCACAGCGGATCCCACCATGCTGAACACGAGCACCAGCACGGCATCCGCAAAAGAGAGCGTCCCCAAGCGGCCACCAAAGCTTCTTAGCACCAGGAAGCATACGGCCGCGACGAGAAACCAGTGGAACAACGAATAGAGAATGGCAGCAGCGACATCGCCAAAGCTACGAATCGTCTGGATGCCCCGCAAGAACTCCAACAGGTTTCTAGCGAAGCCGGTGCGCCAGCCATGATGCTCGGCCAGCCAGCCCTGCATACGGCGCTCCAGCACGGCAGAACCATGCAGGCGCAAATAGATCAGCCCGGTGAAAGCCACGATGGCAATCAGAGCGAAAACGCTTCCGGCGCTGCGCGCGCCTTTTTCAAAGGCGATTGCCGCTGTCTGCGCGTCCTGGTCGCCAGAGGGACGAAAGATCAGCAGGCCCACCGCCGCCAAAACGGCTGTGCAGGCCGCGTCCAGGATGCGTTCCAGGGCGTAAATCCCAAACGTGCCGGAAACGGGAATCTTATCCTTGCGCGCAATGAGCAATGGACGGACCGGCTCCGCGACTCGCCCGAGAATAAACAAGGCGGTGAAGCCAGCGATATTCATGTTGTAAATATTCCAGAAGTGGGCGGGCCCGATGTGCGACTGAAACCTCTGCCACCTTAAAGCGCGCACCGCGTAGCATGTGTAAATCGCAACGACAGAGAGAAACAGATAGAGGTAGTTGGCGGTTCTAACAGCGTGCCAAACCAGGTCCCACCGAAACTGGCCTAAAGCTCCGCGAAAGTGATAGGCAAGGTATCCCACCACCAGGACACCGAGACCAACCAAGACAGTCTTCCTCGACCTGATTTGCATGTTCAAGCAGGGTACGGGGCGGATGGGGTCGGCGTCAAGCCAGGATAACCAATTTGATTTGAATGATTTATAACAGAAAGGATTGTAACCGGAAGCCAGAGTGGGTAAGATGCCAGTCAAACGGTCGGTTGGGATGGCCCTGCGTCAGGGAACATTTCCGGTGCATTTTACGTTCCATACATTGGCAGGCCGAAAAACCCACCTGCGGGGATTCCCCGGCCAGGTGTCTGGAAGATGGGGCTGAGGAAGCTTGGAGCAGGATGCCCAACTGGTCCAGCAATGTCTCCAGGGCGATGGCTCGGCCTGGGAGGAACTTGTGCGCCGCCACTCGCGCCGCATCTATGGCGTCTGCTACAGATTCACCGGCAACCGCACGGAAGCCGAGGATCTGGCGCAGGATGTGTTCCTTCGGGTCTACCGCACGCTGGCAAGTTACCGCTCGGCACATGGTGGCTTTGCTACCTGGGTGACCAGTGTGACGCGAAACTTATTGATCGATCATTACCGCCGCACCAAGCGCGATCGCGTCACCGATTCGCTGGACGATAAGATGGCAGTGGTGGAGAACAAGGAATCGGCGGGGCGTCGGCCGGATGAGCAGGCGCTGCTGGGCGAATTGAGCGGGCAGTTGCAAAATGCGCTGACCAAGCTTTCACCGGAATTGCGCGAAGCGGTAATTTTGCGCGATTTGCAGCAACTGGAATATGCGGAGATTCAGATCGTGCTGGCGGTGCCGGAGGGCACGGTGAAGTCGCGGATTAATCGCGGAAGAATTGAGCTGGCGCGCATCCTGCAGCAGATGGGAGTGCGGCCGGCATGAAGAAGAGCATGAACAAGACGGCAACGAGCGGATTTTTGTTTTGGCGAACGGAGCGGACCTCGTTCGCAGGGGGCAAGCCATGACCTGGACTTGCGATCTGGTAGAAGCACGGCTGAGCGATTATCTGGAAGGGCTGCTGCAGGACGCGGAGCGCGCGGAGTTTGAAGCGCACGCGAACTCGTGCCCGGACTGCGCGCCGCTGGTGGCGAGCGTGCAAAGCCTCGTGGGCGAAATGCACGCGTTGGAAGAACTCGAAGCACCTCCGCGCCTGGTTTACGCGATTCTCGACAAGACGCTGGGCCCGCGGGAAACCACAACCGGCTGGCAGGGCTTCCTGAACGCGATTCGCGGCTTGGCCTCGCCGAAGTTTGCTTACGGCGCGGCCAGCGTGCTGGCGACGCTGGTGATTATCGTCAGCTCGCTGGGTTTTTCGTTCAAGAATCCAAAGCTCGCCGATCTCCGGCCAACCAATATTTATCACAACGCCGATCGCCAGGTGCATCTGGTCTATGCGCGCAGCGTGAAATACGTCAGCGATCTGCGCGTGGTTTATGAGATTCAGTCGCGCCTGCATCAGGAAGATAACAACCTGCAGACCACGCCGGAAGAGGTTCTGCCAAAAGCCGCGCCGGAAAAAGCTCCGGGACAAACCGACGATCGTCAGCCTTCGCAGCCCAAGCAGCAGAATCGCGCCAATGAAGTCAGCCACCGGCTGGAACTCATGGCAGCGGAATTTCCGGTGGTGAGCGGGAGGAGCATTCGATGAACTGTGCGGTGCATCCTGAGCGGGAGGCATCCGGGTACTGCCGCAATTGCGGTAAACCGATGTGCGGCGAATGCTGTCACAAAGTGCGGGATGTTTTCTATTGCGAGGATTGCCTGGCGCAGCAGGTCGGCTTGCCGCCCGTCAATCCGCCGGCGCCTTCGTCGGAAGGCGCGCTGGCGCCTCCCATGGGCGTCGCCGCGCCAGGAGGAGCCAAGCACAATGGCGGCCCGGTGGTGGCGTTTCTGCTGGGCTTCATTCCCGGCCTCGGCGCCGTCTACAACGGCGAGTACAACAAAGCGATCCTGCACATTGTGATTTTTGGAGCCATCATTCTGGGCATAGCCAGCGATCTTGGGGATAGCACGCAAGCTTTATTGATTTTCCTGATCTGCGTGTTTCCTTTTTATATGGCGATCGACTCAATGCGCGTGGCCAAATCGAAACAGACGGGCGAGCCGCTGCGCGATCCTTTTGAAAATTGGAGTTCACAGCGGCCGGTGGGTCCCATCATCCTGATCGGCCTGGGCGCGCTGTTCCTGCTGCACAACTTCGGTATTTTCGAGTTTTTCAGGTTCCGGCAAATCATTGTGCCGTTGCTGCTGATTGGCATCGGAGTTCTCATGCTTAGAAATCGCATGGGCGGGAACAGTTGAGCGGAGGGGCGATGAGTACGCGCGTGAAATGTAACTGCCAGAGTTGCACGATCCGCAGCTTTACAGGCCCGGCGGTGGTCATGACGCTCGGAGTGCTCTGGCTGCTGAGTGAAGTACGCGGAGGAATCTTCTACTGGGGCAGCACATGGCCGGTGATTCTGATTGTTATCGGCATCCTGCATCTGGCTTCGGCGATGGCATCCCGCGAAGGCCACGTCACGCCAGCTCCGCCGCAAACCCTTCCCCCTGCGCCGCCGGCTCCGCCGTCCCCGGCAAGCGGTTCGCAGGCAACGTATTCTTCTCAGGGACAATAGACACTTCATGGCCACGCAGACACGCAGCAGCGGACTCTTCTCCGGCCTGGTTTTGATTTCCTCTGGAGTCTTACTGCTTCTTTATTTCTATAGTCATCTCGACCTGGAGAGCCTCTTCGGTCACTGGTGGCCGCTGTTGATTATTTTCTGGGGCGCGGTGAAGCTCTACGAGCGCACGGTGGGGCGGAGATTCGGAGGCGGCGAAGGCGGGGGCATCACCGCGGGCGAAGTTCTGCTGGTGCTGGGGATGCTTGCGCTGATGGGAAGCGTGGTCGGGTATGACATTACGAAGGAAAAAGTCGGCACGATCATCGACGTTGGCGATTCTTATTCCTTCGACGTGGATGTGGCGCCCAAGGAGGTTCCCGCGAATGCCCGGATTCTGGTGCACAACGGCCGCGGCGATATCACCGTGCGCGGGTCGGACGAGCCGGAAATTCGCGTGACCGCCAAGAAATCCGCAAAAAGCTGGAACGAAACCGAAGCCAAGCGGCTGACCGAGCCGGTTACCGTGCAAATCGAGAAAAACGGGGACGGCTTCGAAGTGCGGCCCAGCGGCTACGATCTGATGGATTCGCGCATCGGCGTGGAACTCGAAGTGACCGTTCCCCAAAAAGCCGTGCTCTCCGTGAAAACCGACAAGGGTGACGTCACCATCAGCGGCATGTCCGCGGACGTGGCCGTCACCAGCGCGAACGGAGACGTGGACGTGCGTGGCACCACCGGCGATGTGAACATCGAAATGCGCAAGGGCGACGCCAAGGTTTCCGACACCAAGGGCGGCGTGAAAATTTCCGGCAAGGGCGGCGAGATCGAAGTAAACGATGCGACTGGCGAACTGACCGTGGACGGTGATTTTTACGGAGCGGTCCGCGCGGACAAAGTGCTTAAGGGCGTGCGGTTGATCTCCATGAAGACGGATTTAACTCTTTCGGCGTTGATGGGACACATGGAATCAGGTTCCGGCAATCTGGACATCGCGGACGCACCGGGGAATCTCACGGTGCGCACCCGCGACACGGAAGTCAGCGTGGATAATCCCAGCGGCAGGGTGAACATTGATAACCGCAACGCGGAGATCAACGTGCGCTTTTCCTCCCCGCCCAAGGATGACGTGCAGATCAATAACTCTTCGTCGGCAATTTCCCTGACGGTTCCCGGCAGCGCCAGCTTTGAAATCACGGCCGATTGCCGCAATTGCGAAATCGATTCGGAGTTTCCGGGATTAAATGTCTCGAAATCGGAGTCGGGCGATTCACACCTCAGCGGAAAGTACGGATCGGGCAAAGGGCCGAAAATCTCGCTGAAGACAAGCTATGGCAACATCGCGCTGCGCCGTACCTCGGTCTCTATGCCGCGGCCACCGGCCGTTCCCAATCCGCCGCAGCCAATCCCTCCGGATACGGAGCAGTAATCAGCCAGCCGATAGCCCGATTTCACGATTTTTGCCAATTGCGTACCTTGACCGGAAGGACACCGAAAACGGTGGGCGGTACCCGCAATCAACCGTCAGTTCACTGATAGCTATCTCCAGCCAGGCGGCGGAGTTCCTGGAAAAACGTAGGAAATGAGACGCCGGCGCACCCAGCGTCGAGAATCTTTGTGTCGCTGGACGCTCCGAGGCCAGCGACAGAGAAGGCCATGGCGATGCGATGATCGCCTCGCGGATCGATTTCGGCGCCGCGGAGCTGACCGGCGCCGCGGCCTTCGACTTTTAGGCCGTCGGGGAATTCTTCGACTTTGGCGCCCATGCGCTTCAGGTTTTCAGCGAGGGCGGCGATGCGGTCGCTTTCTTTCACGCGCAATTCCTGCGCGTCGTGGATCTCGATTCCCTGCTCGGTATAAGGGCCGAGAGCGGCGAGCATGGGGAGTTCGTCGATCAGGAGAGGCACGAGTTCTCCAGAAATCCGCCCGCCTTTCAGATTTGCACCTTTCACGGCCAGGTCGCCAATCAGTTCGCCTTGCTTGGCTTGCAAATTCAGGACGGAGATCGCCGCGCCCATCTGCTGGAACAAATCGAGAATGGCGGAACGCGTGGGATTCAAGCCGACGTTGGCGATATAGAGGTTGGATTCGGGGAACATGGAAGCCGCAGCGATGAAGAAAACGGCGGAGGAGAGATCGCCAGGGACATCCAGCGATTTTGCGCGCAAGGCAGCTTTGCCGTTGTTTGCAGGCATGCCGTGAATGGCAATCGTGCGGCCCTTCTTTTCGATCTGCGCGCCAAATTCCTCCAGAGCGAGTTCGGTGTGGTCACGCGTTTTCGCGGGTTCGGTGACTTGCGTGACGCCTTCGGCGTACAAGCCGGCGAGCAGCACCGCGGATTTCACCTGTGCGCTGGCCATAGGCATTTCGTAGTGGATGGCGCGGAGCTTGCCGCCATGAATTTCCAGCGGCGGGAAATTGTCGTCCTTGGCGCGGATGTCCGCGCCCATCTGGCGCAGCGGGGCGACTACGCGCTTCATAGGCCGCTTTTGCAGCGAGGCGTCACCGGAAATTTTCGTGGTGAAGTTCTGGCCGCTCAGGATGCCGGAAAGCAGGCGAATGGTGGTGCCGGAATTTTCAGCGTCGAGCGCGCGCCAGCTGGATTTCAGGCCGTGCAAGCCGCGGCCGGTGACTTTCACCGTTGTGCCTTCGACTTTCACTTCGGCGCCCAGGGCTTTCATGCAGCCAAGCGTGCTGTGGCAATCCTGGGCGGCGGCAAAATTGCGGAGTTCGCTGGTGCCGTCGGCCAGCGCGGCGAGCATGGCGTAGCGGTGAGAGATGGATTTATCGCCGGGAAGTTCCAGCGGGCCGGAGAGAGATTGGATTGGGTGAATGAGTTCTGTAGTCATGTGCAGAGAAATTTTAGCATGCGAGCGTTTATCTGGTAGCGCCGCCATGATGTCGGCGCGCCCGCTTGCCTGCTAGAAGCAGGCGTTACCACAAACTGTCCTCCCGTACAGTTTGCGCGGGAGCACGTTTGGCGAAATGAGGTGAAAGTTGGCGAGGGGCGCGTTCGTATCATAGTTGTAGGACGCTACGTTTCGTTAAGAGTGAGGATTGCAATGTCACCCCGCAGTGCCGTGAAACAGTTGTTGACCCGGGCCGCAATCGGCTCCGGTGCGCTTTTTTTGGTGGGCGTAATGCTGGCCGCCATTCCGAATCATCGCCAGCCGGTGATGACGCCGGATTCCGCCGAAATCGTTTCCATCGCGCAGGAGGGCCAGCAGCAGGGCCAGGCGATGGACCACAGCAAGATGCCCGGCATGTCCATGGACATGACTATGGACGACGCAAAATCCTCGGAGCCCGGCGCGATGCAAGACATGGCGCACATGCATCACGGCGACACGCCGCACATGCATATGACAGCGCAGCGGCCGCAAACGGCGGCGGATGTGGAACGCGCCAACGAAATTGTGAAGGAGCTCCGCGCCTCGATCGAGAAATACAAGGACTACCATTTGGCGCTGAACGACGGTTACAAAATCTTCGCGCCCAAGTTTCCGCAACCGGAATATCACTTCACGAATTACACCAACGGCTTTCTGGAAGCATTCCACTTCGATCCCGCACGGCCCACTTCCCTACTTTATAAGAAAACGGCTGATGGCTATGAACTAGTGGGCGCGATGTACACGATGCCGAAACGCGCGACGGAAGAGCAACTGAATGAGCGTGTGCCGTTGAGCATCGCCACCTGGCACCTGCACACGAATCTGTGTCTGCCGCCGCTCGGCCAGTTGAAGACGGCAGACTGGACGAAATTCGGCTTGCAAGGCTCGATCACGACACAAGAGGGGTGCGATGCCGCAGGCGGGCGGTTTCATCCAATCATTCTCGGATGGATGGTCCACGTGTATCCGTACGAAGATTCAACGGAAAAAATCTTTGCCATGCACCACATGGATTAAGAAAAGTTTTACTTTTAGTTGGATCGCGGACGGCTTGAATGGGCCGTCCGTTTTTTTTGATAGGTGGATAAGGACGCCTCAGAAGGCTGGCCCGGGGGCTTGCCTGCTAGAAGCAGGCGCTACCTCACTGGTCTTTCAGTTTTAGGCGGTGCTTGTTTTCTTCGAGGAATTCGCGGAGGTCTTTGGACATGTCGAGGAGGCGTACCCACTGCTCGTAGTAGAGCGTGACCGGGAAGCGGCCGAGGCCATAGACGCTGACCCCGCCCTTCTCTCCCACGCGGAATTCAAGTGCGCCCTTCTTCCGCCCCTCGGCTTTTTTCTCCAGTTCGGCGATGCGCGCCAGCAATTCTTCTTTGGATGGTTCCGACATAAATACCCCCTATGAAGTTCCCGCCCATCCTCCCATACATCCGAACCGCGGCGCTACTGCATCCAGTCCTAGAACGTCTAAGACCCCGGGACTAGGCAGGCTACGCAGGGGGTTGAATTGCGTACCATCGGGCTGCCCGGTATCATGGGCGCTCGCAGTTTCTTTGCGGTTCGGGGGACCTCTTCCTCAGATGATCGGCCGTTTTCTCCAGCGCATCACCTATTTGCTTGTGGTTGCAGCGGTTGCAGTGGGCACCTCTTACGCGGCCACTCCGCCTGACTCCAACGAAATTTTGCCGCTTTCGCAGGTCCAGCCGGGGATGCAGGGCTACGCTTACACCGTGTTTGCAGGCACGGAGGTAGAGAAGTTTGACCTGGTGGTGCTGGGCGTGATGCCGAATTTCCTGGGGCCGAAGCAGTCCATCATTTTGGTGGAGTTAAAAGGGCCGAAGGTGGAGCACACCGGCGTGGTGGCCGGGATGAGCGGCAGCCCGGTATATCTGGAGGGCAAACTGGCGGGAGCGCTTTCGCTGAAGTTGGGCGTATTTACAAAGGAAGCGATTGCAGGGGTGACGCCGATTGAAGATATTCTCCACCCACCGGTACAAAGCGCGGCGGCTCCAACGGGCACCGGCGAGTTTGCGCTGCCAAGCAACGCCATTGCGCAGGGCGGCTTGCCGAATGGCGCGGCGTTGCAACCGATTGAAACGCCGCTGGTCTTTTCGGGATTTCAGCCCTCGGCGCTGCAGCCGTTTGCCTCGCAGTTGCAGAGTTACGGCTTTGTGACCGCGCAAGGCGGCACAGATAATTCGCCACCGGATGATCACAAGCTGCAGGCGGGCGACATGGCCGGCATGGTGCTGGTGCAGGGAGACGCTTCGATCAACTCTGCGTGCACGGTGACGACGGTGCGCGGCGACGATGTCTATTTGTGCGGGCACCCGTTTCTGAATTTTGGCGACGTGCAGTGGCCGATGTCGCGCAGCCGCGTGGTGACCACGCTCTCCTCGGAACTCGCGTCCACGAAAATCGTGAATTCGGGCGAATCGATCGGCACGATCACCGGCGACCATCTGACGGCGGTGACCGGGAAACTAGGTCCGCCGCCCACGATGATTCCGCTGGACCTGACGTTCGCCAGGAACGGCCAGGAAAAGAAGCTGCACTTTGAAATCGTGAATCATCCGAAGCTGACACCGCTGCTGGTGGCGCTGACGGCCTTCAATGGCGTGAACCAGAACAGCCTCTACGGTGAAGGCACCACCATGCACCTGAGCGGCGAGATTCGCCTGAAGGGCCACGTGCCGGTGCAGATTGAAACCACGGTTGCGCCAACGGACACCATGGCGCCGGACACCTTGCCGATTGCGCTGGCGGTGCAAAGCGCGTTCGGGCGGCTTTTCATCAACGACTACGAAGTGCCTTCGGTCGAACACATCACGCTGCGCGTGGAGAGCCAACCGGGGCGGCAGTCGTTCGTGGTGGACAGCGCGTGGCTGGAAAAAGGCGAAGCGGCGCCGGGAGAGAATCTGAAAGTGCGCGTGCTGCTGCGTCCTTATCGCGGGCAGGCGCGCATTGAAGAGACCACGGTTCACGTGCCGGACCAGATCGCGCGCGGCACGACGCTGCGCGTGCTGGTGAGCGATGCGGACTGGATGAATCGCGCTTCGCGCGGATTCCTGTTCGCGGGCATGGGCGGCGGGGGCGGCGCGACCGGCCTGGACCAACTGATTTCGATGATCAACCGCGAGCGGCACAACGACCGTTTGTATGTCGGCCTGTTTGTGCCGGCGCCGACGATTGTGTGGGACGACAAGGAAATGCCCAACGTTCCGCTGTCGCAGATCAACGTGGTGGATGGACGGCCGGGACCCGGCAGCGTGCAGGTGCTGCGCGAGTCGCTGGCCAGTGAGGCTTCGATTGCGCTGGGCGGCCCGGTGAGCGGGCTAATCTCTTTGAATTTGCAAATCCGGTGAAACATCTCATGTCAAAACGCATCTTGCGGGTCCCGCTGTTGTGCCTGATGGTTGGCCTGGCGGCTACTTCCCTGCTGGCGGAGCACACGCGGCGCTGGCGGCAGTCTACCTATGACGAATTTCAGAAGGGCACGGCAAAGGGCGTTGCGGTGCGCAGCGACGGGCACCTGGAACTCGCACCGAAGTTCACCCTGCTGGCGGATGCGGATGCTTCGTACTTGTGGTCGCTGAAGACCGATGCAAATGGCGTGCTGTATGCAGGCGGCGGATCGCCGGCGAAGGTGTTCCGGTTCGAAGGCAGCGGCAAGCCAAAGACGGTTTTTGAGTCCACGGACCTGTTGGTGCAATCCATTGCGTTCGATAGCAGCGGCACGCTGTTTGTGGGCACTTCGCCGGACGGCAAAGTTTATAAGGTTTCGGCGAGCGGCGAGAAGAGCGTGTTCTTTGATCCGAAAACGAAATACATCTGGGACCTGGCGTTTGGCGCGGACGGCACGCTTTATGTGGCCACCGGCGACAAAGGGCAGATTTATGGCGTCACGCCGGACGGCAAGAGCGAGCTTTTTTACGCCAGTGACGAAGCGCACATCAAGGTGCTGGGCTTCGACGGCAAGGGCAACCTGCTGGCGGGCACCGAGCCCAACGGGCGCATCCTGCGCATCACGAAGAACGCAAAGAAAAATACCGATAGCGTGACGGCGAACGGCTTTGTGATTTATGAAACCGCGAAGCGCGAAGTGACTTCGCTGGCAACCACGGCGGATGGAGCGCTCTATGTTTCCGCGATTGGAGAGAAGTCGCGCCTGGGAGCGAATGCTCCTTCGGCGGTGATCACCACGTCGCAAGGGACAACGACAATTACAAACGTGGGCTCCGCGGGAGGGCAAGGCGCGGCGCCTTTTCTGGCGTTTCCGCAAGCGATCAGCAGCAGCATTTACCGCATCGCAGCGGATGGCGCGCCGGAAGAGATCTGGAGTTCGCGTGATGAAATTGTTTATGCGCTGGGGCTCAACTCGGATGGCCGCCTGCTGGCGGGCACGGGCAATACCGGGGCGCTGCTGGTGATTGATGGCCGCGGCGTCTATGCGCAACTCGCGAAATCCGGGTCGTCGCAGATCACCGGCATCGCGCGGACAAGCGGCGGAAAAGTGTATTTGTGCACGGCAAATCCGGGCAAAGTCTTTTCTCTGGGGCCGGAGTACGAAGCAGAAGGCACGTTTGAATCGCAAACGCTGGACGCCAAGCTTTTTTCGCAATGGGGACGCATGGATTGGTGGGGACCGCCGGCCGCGAATGCCGCCGTGAGCAACGGAAAAGAGTCGAAAGAGCCTCGGCTGGAATTTTTTGTGCGCAGTGGGAATACGGAAGACCCGGGCAAGGAATGGTCGCCGTGGTTTGGTCCTTATGCCACGCCGGGAACGCAGATCGAGGCGCCGCCCGCGCGCTTTCTGCAATGGAAGGCGGTGATTCACGACGGCCGGCCGGGCGATGGAATTGATTGGGTGAGTGTCGCTTATTTGCCGAAAAACGTGGCTCCCGTGATTGATGGGATCGCCATGCAAGATCCGGGCGTGCGTATACAGACCCAAGTGGTGATTACGGGACAACCGGGAACCGTGGCGCTGAAGCAACCATCTTCGCCTTCTCCGAGTGGGACCATCATCACTACAACCACGACGAAATTTGAGCAGCCGCCACAAGGGCTGCTGCAGAAGGGCTATGCATCGGTTTTGTGGACAGCGCACGACGACAATGACGACGATTTGCGTTATGCGGTTTATTTTCGCGGGGAAAATCAGCGCGACTGGCTGCTGCTGAAAGACGAACTGGACCAGAAATATTATTCCTGGGACACCACGACGATGCCCGACGGCGCGTACTATCTGAAAATTGTGGCCAGTGATGCCCCTTCGAACCCGCCCAACGGAGCTTTGAAGACGGGGCGCGAGAGCGAACGCTTTGTGATCGACAACACGCCGCCGGTGATTCAGAAGCTGGAGGCAAGTGCAACGGGGATGAACGCGGACCGCTCAAAGGGCGTTTCCTACGATTTCAGCTTCACCGCAGTGGATGCCACCAGCGCGATTGAGCGAGCGCAGTACAGCGTGGATGGCGGCGAATGGATTCAGTTGGCCCCGGCACAGGGCATCAGCGACAACAAGACGGAGAATTACGCATTCACCGTGCGCGGACTGGCGCCGGGTGAACACACCATAGCGGTCCGCGCGTACGATCATTTCGACAACGTGGGCGCGGGGAAAACCACGATCAACATTACGAAGTGAAAAAAGCAGTGGCGAGTGACGAGTGGAGAGAAAAGAACAGCCATAATGTAAGGCAAGCCGATATTTCCTTGAGCCCCGCGGAGATGTCTCCCTGAGATACAATCGCAAACCATGACACGCATTCCTCGCCGAGACTTTCTTAGGAGCGTGATTCTTCCCCTTGCTGTTCCTTTTGCCGCGCCCATGGCCGCGAGCACCCCTTTGTGGCTGCCCCCGGCGTTGGACCAAGGGGCTGGGCCGAATGTGCAATTTCCCAAAGTGCCGCGGGGGCGCATTGCGATTGCATCTTACCCGTTTCGCGAATTCATTGTCGGAAGATCAGATTCCCAACCGACATCGCGCTCGAAGATGTTGCTGAAGGATTTTCCCGCTCACGTCGTAAGCAAATTCGATATCCACAAGATTGAGCCATGGAGTGAGCACTTCGTTTCGCTGGAGCCTGCGTATCTCGAGGAACTTCGTAACGCTGCGGACAAAGCCGGTGTCACTTTCGCAAACGTTGCCGCGGATGGAGTCGATAGTCCTTACTCGGAGAAAGCCGACGAGCAAGAGCGCGCTTCTCACTTTTATAAACGATGGATCAATGTGGGTGTTGGAATAGGCTCCCCCAGCGTGCGGACGAACATCCCTCCAGCAAATAGAGCGAAACCCGACGCAGGCAGCCTCGCCGAAAGGATGAAGCCCATCGCGGAATACGCTGCCGCGCGGAATATCGTCGTCCATCTGGAGAACGATAACCCCGTCAGCGAGAATCCGTTTTTCCTGGCGGAACTTCTGGATCGCGTCAACAGTCCATGGCTGCGGGCGTTGCCTGATTTCGGCAACAGCCTTGCCGCGCTGCCCGCCGAAGAAGTGTATGGCGGACTGGATCAGATGTTTGCCCGGAGCTACGGCATTTCTCATGTGAAGAACCGGATTACAGAGGACGGTAAGACGGTAGCGGTGGACGTGGCGCGGGTTTTTGCCTTGGCCGCAAAACACAACTACAAAGGCTACTTTTCGATGGAGTGGGATACGGAAGGGGATGTGTACACGGGGACGACTAGCCTTATTGCGGCAACGCTGAAGAATATTTCGTAGTCACAGGCAACTGCTATTTTTGCAAGGATTTGGGAGTAGGGGGCTTGACGAGTTCGGGCCCCGGGGTTTTGGCCTTTTCCGGTTCAATATAGGCTTCGATTTCCGCGCCAAATCCCATGCGGCCATCGCTGTAGGAATCCGCCTTGGCATGGACCACGCGCGCGCGGCAATGCGTCTCGTCGGCTTTACCGCCGGTCACTTCGGCGGGCATGCGAATGGTGGCCTCGATGGGCATCCCCACCTGCAAGGGCGCCGAAGTCACAAAGAAAAAGCCGCCGCGAGAGACGTTGATGGCCTCGGTGAAGTGTTCGCTTTTGTCTCCGGCGAGATTGAGCGCGCGGAAACGCAGAGGGATACGGAGACGGTAGCGCTCGAGATGTCGGCGTTCGTTCGTAGCCATGGCATTGGGTGCGCGGTGCGGGGAGGGGGCGCGCCTACGCGGGTCGTCGAACCTTAAGAGTATCATTGGGGCCACCGGGGTCAAGGGTTTCCCACACCCGCCAAAGCCCCGCCGAGAGTCCATCGATCCTATAACTAGAAAAAGACCGTATATGCGACCTTAATACAATCCGTGTACAATCCACTTACTGTCCATTTGGAAACAACCGCAGGTGCGCGGCCGCATGCTCCCGCGCAAGGATACAAGGTCCGGTCGATGCCCAATGCCCGAATCGCCCTGGTAGGACTGCTTTGTATTACCAGCCCAATTCCCATAGTTGCCCAAGTTCCCGCCGCATCCCTCGGCCCAAAGCCAGATTTTTCCAAGGAAGCCTCCGTGGTGGAGGATTTCCGGCGCGAGATGACCTTTGAAAATGACGGAACCGCGACGCTGCACGAATACCAGCGTATCCGCATTCAATCCGAGGCCGGCGTGCATCTACTGGGCATGCTCACCTTCGCTTACGCCAGCGGAACTGGAACGCAGGAAATCGAATTTGTGCGCGTGCACAAACCGGACGGAAGCACGGTCGAAACTCCGGTCAAGGACGCACAAGATATGCCGTCGGAAGTCACGCGTCAGGCTCCTTTCTACAGCGATATACGTGAAAAACACCTGGCGGTGAAAGGGCTCGGCGTTGGGGACGTTTTGGAATATAAGGAAACGACACACGTCGAGAAGCCGCTGGTGCCGGGCCAGTTCTGGGCTGAATACAGCTTCACCCACAACGTGATTGTGTTGAAGGAAGAGTTCGTGGTCAGCGTGCCGCGAGGCCGCGCCGTGAAAGTCCATTCCCCAGGCCTGCCCCCTTTGGCAAGCGAAGCCGGAAGATACATGACCTATACATGGTCGGCTTCCAACCTGGAGAGGCACGAGGAAGATCCAAAGATCGCCGCGGCTACAGCGGTTTGGGAGCAGGGGCGCGGACGCGCACCCCAGCCCGACGTGCAGCTGACGAGTTTTCAGTCCTGGGAGGAATTGGGCCGCTGGTTCGAAGGACTTGCAGCAGACCGTGTCAAGCCAACGCCGGAAGTCCAGGCAAAAGCTGCGGAACTTACCAAGGGCCTGAGCGACGAGGATGCAAAGATCCGCGCAATATACACATACGTAAGTACGCAATTCCGCTATATCGGGATTGCCTTCGGCGTTGGCCGCTATCAGCCGCACTTTGCTTCCGAGGTGCTGTCCAATCAGTACGGCGACTGCAAGGACAAGCATGCACTACTGGCAGCGCTTCTCGAGGCTGCAGGAATCAAAGCCTACGCTGCGCTGATCAGTTCCGAACATGAGGTGAATGAGGATGTGCCTTCTCCGCTCGCTTTTAATCACGTCATCACAGTCATACAGCGCGGTGCAAATCTCATGTGGCTGGATTCGACTACCGAGGTCGGACCGTTTCAATATCTGCTGCCCATGCTGCGTGGCAAGGCAGCCCTGGTGACGTGGGGCGACAAGCCAGCAAGCTTTGTCACTACACCTGCGGAGCCTCCCGTGCCGTCTTTACAGGAATTTCAGATGGACGCGGCTCTCGATGGCTCGGGTACGCTGACGGGGAACGCCGTCCTCTCGGTGCGAGGTGACCTTGAGGTGGAATTGCGCTCCGCATTCCGCAGAACGCCAATGCCAAGCTGGAAAGAACTCGCGCAACGCATTTCGATGAACCTGGGATTTGCTGGTGAAGTGAACGATGTGAGCGCCAGTCCTCCCGAGAGGACCGAGGAGCCTTTTCGGCTTTCCTATAAGTATGTCCGAAAGGACTTCGGCGATTGGCCAAACCGTCGCGTGGTGGTGCCCGAGCCATTCATCGGCTTGCCAGCCATGAGTTCAGATCTCGACAAACTCAAGGTGCCCTTCTGGCTTGGAGAAAAGGTCACTATCACTTTCCGCAGCCAGCTAAAACTCCCCGATGATTACACCCTGGAAGCACCAGCCGCGATTCACGTCAAAAACGATTTTGGAGAGTACGACGCAACATACACGCTTAAGGACGGAACACTGGGTTCTGTGCGTAAGGTCAAAATTCTGACCAACACGTTAGCCAGATCGGACTTCACGGCCTACGAACACTTCTGCACTACGGTCCAGAACGACTATCAGTCGTTCATCCAGCTTGCTTCGACGCGCGGCCCGGCTCCTAGGCCGGAAGTAGCGGAGGCGAGTAAGTTCGTTAACGCCCTGAATTCCCTGCCTGTAAGCACGAATCCTGAGGCGCTGCGGCTAGAGAACGAAGGCCGCGAAGCCATAAGCCGGCTGGACTTGCAATCCGCCACCACGGTCTTGTACCGCGCCACATCCGCGGATCCCAAGTTCGCACGCGCGTGGGTGCTACTCGGCGAAGTGCTGGTGTACTCGAAACAACTGGATTCGGGAAGGGACGCTTTCGAAAAAGCGATCGCCGCCGAACCGCAAGTTCCGGCGATTCAACGAATTTATGCGTACACGATGATGACTAGCCGTATGTACGACAAGGCCGTGCCAATCTGGGAGGCTTACATCAAGCAGGCGCCAGAGGATCCCGACGGTCCGGCGTATCTCGGGTCGTGCCTGATGGAATTGAAAAAATATACGGAAGCGGTGAAAGCCTTCGAGTCAGCGGTGAAGTTGGCTCCGGATCGCATCCGGTATCAGTGGCAACTGGCCAGTGCCTACGGGCATGCGGGCGACGCGGAACACGCCATCGCCATATACACCAAATTGCTTGAGACGAAGCCCGCACCCGAACAATTGCACCAAGCAGCTTACGAAATGACGCTTGGCGACAAAACACCTTCGATAGCCCTGGACCTTGCTGAAAAGTCCGCAAGCGCAATCGAAAAGGAATCCCTGGACCTGGATCTCGGAAAGCCCGGAGCAGATGACGGGGCAATGGCGTCAAAGATCGCATCCTATTGGGCAACGCTGGGCCGCGTGCAACAACGCCTTGGCCGCACGGAAGCGGCTGAAAAAACACTGACGGCTTCCTGGAACCTCACGCAGGACGGCATCGCGGCCGCGTATCTCTGTGAACTTTATGAGCAGCAAAACAAAACTGCCCTGGCACTGCGCATGTGCCGCCGGGCGCGGAATCGGCTGGCCATGCACAGTGACCCTCAGCTCTACGACATTTCGCAGCTCATCGAACAGAACAATGCCAGGCTGGAAAAGATGAAGCCCGGCTCTTCCAACAACTGGAACACCAGCACTATTGATGAGATCGCCGAAATGCGCGATCTTAAGCTGCCACACGTTGTCATGGGCACCAACACGGCTGAGTTCATGATCCTTGCCGAGTTCGATCCCGGGAGCGGAAGGTTCAAAGTTACGGATACGAAATACCTGAACGGTTCACAAAAGCTCAAAGCTGTTTCCAGCACGTTGCTTAAGCTCAATCTGAACTTCACTTCACCAGATGGAAACCCTGTGCGCGTTGTGAGGTGGGGCACTTTTTTGTGTGCGGATGCAACGGGCTGCGAATTCATCTTGCCGGATGCCAGTGCCGGTCGATCGCAGAGTATTCCATTTAAGGTAATCAAGTAAGCCCGCACTCCCATGCTCAAAGAGGTTGAAGTGGACTACACTGGGGGCATGGCTAGCACGAACTTGAAGCCGGAGGCGGCGGGAACCCCGATCGAGTGGAAGACGATCGAGGAAGCGCACGAGCGGATCCGTCCCCGGATACACCGGACGCCGGTGCTGACCAGCCGGTCGTTCGATGCAATGGCCGAGGCGGAGCTGTTTTTCAAGTGCGAGAACCTGCAGAAGACCGGGTCGTTCAAGATTCGCGGGGCGACCAACGCGATTTTTTCCCTGACCGACGAAGAGGCGAAGCACGGCGTGGTGACTCACTCGAGTGGGAATCACGCGGCGGCGGTGGCGTGCGCGGCGGCGTGGCGCGGCATTCCGGCGTGGATTGTGATGCCCAAGAATGCGCCAGCGGTGAAATGCCGGGCCGTGGAATCCTACGGCGGGAAGATTACTTTTTGTGAGCCGAAGGTTTCGGCGCGATCGGAGACGGCGGCGCGCATCCAGGCAGAAACCGGCGCAATGATGATTCACCCCTACGACGATGACCGCATTATTGCCGGGCAAGCGACGGCTGCCAAGGAACTGGTGGAAGAGATTCCCGATCTGGACGCGGTGCTGACACCGGTGAGCGGCGGCGGACTGCTGAGCGGCACCTGCCTAGGCGCGCATGGATTGCGCGCGACGATTCGCGTTTACGGGTGCGAGCCGGAACTGGCGGACGATGCGTTTCGTTCGATCAAGACGGGCACGCTGCAGACGCTGGAGTCCAGCGACACCATCGCGGATGGCTTGCGGGCTTCGCTGGCGGCGCGCACGTTTGCCATATTGCGGAAACAATTGGCTGGCGTTTTATTGGTCAGCGAAAAAGAGATTGTGGAAACGATGCAACTGGTGGCGCAACGGATGAAGATCGTGATTGAGCCTTCGAGCGCGGTGGCGCTGGCGCCGTTGTTGCGCGCGGGCGGAGTGCCCGGGTTGAATCAGCACGCACGGAAAGGCAAGGCCGTGCCGCGGATTGGGATTATTTTCTCCGGCGGGAATGTATAAACAAAGGCCCGCCTCGGCAGGCGGGCCCTACACTTGCCTGCTGGAAGCAGGCGCTGCCAATTGCTGTTAGTGGTGAGGCGTTTTCACCGGGTCGGCTGGGCGGCCCGGGAGATTCTTGGGGTTCGCCTGGAGTGCTTTCGTCACTTCGGCAATGGCGCGATCGAGCTGCGCGTCTTTTCCATTGATCAGGTCGGCCGGATCATTCTCCACGACAATGTCCGGATCGACGCCGTGACCTTCAATGACGAACTGGCCAGCGGTAGAACCCGTCGCTGACTCCGGCACGAAGACGTCGCCGCCATCGAGTAGCGGGCCGTGTCCGCTAATGCCCACCACGCCGCCCCAAGTACGCTTGCCAATCAGGGGGCCAAGGCCAGCCTGCCGGAACATATAGGGGAAGATGTCGCCGTCGGAAGCCGAAGTTTCGTTAATCAGGCAAACCTTCGGGCCGTACAAAACGGCGTCCGGATAGGTTTCCGTCTGGTAATCGTGGCGGCTGTATTCAACTCCTAGAAGCTCGCGGCGCAGACGCTCGATGAGCATCTGGGAGATATTGCCGCCGCCGTTGCCGCGCACGTCCACAATCAGCGCTTGCTTGCGGATTTGCGGGTAGTAGTTCTTGATGAATTCGCGGATGCCGTCATCGCCCATGTCCGGAATGTGAATGTAGCCGACCTTGCCGTCGGTAGCCTTGGAAACATATTCCTGGTTGTGGCGCACCCATTCGAGATAAAGCAGGCTGGTTTCGCTGGTGATGGGGCGATAGGAAATATTGTGCGAGCCTTCCATCGTAGGCTTGGAGTTGACGGTCCACTGCACGGGGCGGTTGGCCTTGTTGCGCAAGAAGGCGTAGGGATTGTCCTTGGGGGTCAGCTCATGACCGTCGATGGCCAGCACATAGTCTCCGACCTTGACGTCAATGCCCACTTCAGTGAGCGGTGAGCGGTAGTTCTCTTCCTGGTTCTGCCCTTCGAAGATTTTCGAAATGCGGTAGCGGCCGGAAGGGGTGTCGAGCTCGAAGCGCGCGCCCGGGAGAGCCACTTGCGGGCGCTTGGGCATTTCCCAATCGCCGCCGGCGATATAGGAGTGTGAAACGCTGAGTTCGGCGACGAGTTCGCCGAGAACATAGTTGAGGTCGGAACGGTGCGCGACGTAGTCCACCAGCGGGCGGTACTGCGCGAGCAGCCCGTTCCAGTCATAGCCATGCATGTTTTTTACGTAGAAGAAATCGCGATAGCGGCGGCCGACTTCGTTATAGATTTCCACCCACTCTTCATGCGGGATGCGGTCGACCATCATACCCGCGGTTGAGACGGGCTTGGCGCTGCCTTTGCCTTCGGGCTTGGCGTCGTATAGAGAATAACCGGATTCGCCCCGAACAATGACCTTGCTGCCGTCGCGAGAAATGGCGAAGTTGTCGATTTTCTCGGCCAGGGTGGTTTCTTTGCGGTCCTTTAAGGAGAAAACAATGAGATTGCTTGCGGGGTAAGATTCGCGGCCGTAAAAGGGGCCGCCGTCGCGGGCATAGAGCAGGTAGCCTTTGGTGGCGGTCAGGCGCGAAAGATTGTCGGCCTCCACGGGAACACGGGTGACGCGGCCGGCGAGACCGTCGAAATCGATGCGGATGTATTCTTTCTTTTCTTCTTTCTTTTCTTCCTTCTTCGCTTCCTTTTTCTCGTCCTTCTTTTCTTCTTTCTTTTCCGCTTCCTTGCCCTTGTCCTCGCCTTCCTTGGCAAGGGTCACTTCATCGCTTTCCGGAGGGAAGGGATTCTTGGTGTCCTTGCGCAGGGCCAGCGCGTAGAGCGAAGCGCCGCGGTTGGTGGCGTAGTTGAATTCAATGCGGCTGAGTTGCGGGTAGAAGGTGTGATTGCTGATGAAGTAAAGGTAGTTCCCTTCCGGGTCCCAGGACGGAGAAGCCACGTCGAAATAATCATCGGTGACGCGGTGGGATTGGCCGTCGGCTGCGCTCCAGATATTGATGGAGCTGAAGTTGTTGGGATTATCGAGCAGGTAGGCGAGATGCCCGCCGTCGGCAGACCAGGAATAGTCATGAACGGGGCCACGCGTATTTTCCGCGACGGTGGAGACTTTCTTGTCCTCAAGATTCAACACGTAGAGTTTGTTGTCCGCATCGGTGAACGCAATACGCTTGCCGTCGGGCGCCCATTCCGGATCGTAGAGCATGGACTTGAGGCCGTGGGTCAGCTCTTCCTGTTTGCCGGAGCCGTCCTGGTTGATGATGTAGAGCTCTTCCTCGCCATCGAGGTCGGAGATGTAGAGGATCTTGGAGCCGTCGGGCGACCACTGCGCCCACTTTTCGTGCGCGTTGGAGGAATTAGTGAGGTTGCGCGTCGGGCCTTTTTCGATGGGCGCGGTGAAGACGTCGCCGCGGGCGACAAAGAGGGCGCGTTCGCCCTTGGGGCTGAGGCCAAACGATTCGACGGAATTGGCGGCAGAAACCTGCGAGGGGCGCATAGCCAGAGCATCGGTGGGGACGGTGATGGAAATATGCCGCGATTGCCCGGTGGCGATGTCGAAAATGTTCAGTTCGCCGTCGGACTCATAGACGATCTGGCTTTTGTGGTCGGTGCTGGGCCAGCGAACGTCCCACTTGGTGCTGTGGGTGAGCTGTTCGGTTTTCTTAGACTTGGTGTCGTAGGCGTAGAGGTTGAGCGTATCGTCCTGGTCCGAAGAGAAGAAGATTTTGTCGCCGACCCACATGGGATCGCGGTGCGCGCGAGGATCCGTGGTGATTTTTTCCGCGGCGTGCGTCTTCAGGTCGAAGATGTAGAGCTGCTGCGCCCAGCCGCCGGAATAGCGCTTCCAGGTACGGAAGTCACGGAACAACGGGGAATAGACAACGCGCGTGGAATCGGGCGAATAGTCGCCGGCGCCGGAGTACGGCATAGGCAAGGGCTGAGGCAGGCCGCCATCCATTGAGACGGTGTAGAGCCGGCAGTCGCCGAGGTCGAAATGGTCGCGCAGCGAGCGGAAGATGATGGATTTTCCGTCGGGAGTCCAGCCGTAGACCTGATTGTCGTAGCCCCAGCGCGGCGTGAGCGGTCCGCGCGCGGGAAAGAAGGTGAGTTGCTTGGGCACGCCGCCGGTAACGGGGATGACGTAAACCTGTTCGTCGCCGTCGTACTGGCCAGTGAAGGCGATCCATTTACCGTCGGGAGAGAATTTGGCAAACACCTCGATGCCGGGATGCGCGGTCAGCCGCGTGGCATTTCCGCCGGAAGTGGAAGCGATCCACAAATCACCGGCATAGGTAAACACCACCTGGTCCCCGTGAACGTCGGGAAAGCGCAGGAGTTTTGTTTGTGCATTAGCGCTGACGGCAAAGAAAAGAGCAAGGCAGAGGCACAGCAGGGCTGGCAAACCACGACGAGGCATGGAGTTCCTTTCCAAAGCACGATGTATCGAACGGATGCGGACCAAGAGGTAGTGCCCGGCAGGCCCGTTCGACCCCAAGAGAGTGCAAGGAATTGTACATCGGGAGAGGGGGTTGGGGAAAAGGAACGGGCCCACGTTCGAGCCACCAAGCTTCCTATTTCATATCATTCAGGATAGAGCCGACGATGCCCCCGACGACGCCACCCTGCACCGCTTCCTTACCCTGGATGGGCATGTACTCCATGAGTTTGTGGGCCAGTTTGGCGATTGGCAGGGTCTGCAGCCAGATTCTTCCGGGCCCGGTGAGAGAGGCGAGGAAGAGTCCATCACCGCCAAAGATCATGTTCTTGATTCCCGGCACGGTGGTGATCTGAAAGGAAACGCTCGATTGGAATGCCCCGACGTGTCCTGGGTGTACGAGGAGCGTCTCGCCCGGCTGCAGATCCTTAATGATCAACTCGCCGGAAAGTTCGAGCCATGCGGTCCCCGCTCCGCTGACGTGCTGCAGCACGAAGCCGCTGCCTCCAAAAATTCCAGCCCCCAGCGATTGTTGAAAGCCGACGCTGACCTGGATCTGAGGCGTGGCGCACAAAAATCCGTGCCGGTGAATCATGTATTCGTGTCCCGCGCCAACTTCGACGGGCACGATATGCCCGGGGAGTTTTGTCGCGAAGGAAACACCACCTGGAACGCCAACGGCGCGGTATTCGGTCATGAACAGCGAACCACCACCCGCCACGCGCTTCAGCACGCCGAATATTCCTCCGCCACCCGCAAACTGGGTGTGCGTGGTCATCTGGATGGAACTCGTCATCCAGGAGAGTTCACCTGCTTCGGAAATGACGGACTCGTTGGGATCGAGCGCGAATTCAAGTACTGGCATGGTGGTGCCAATGATGCGACTTTGCATGACGGACTCCTGGTGGTAGATGGTATTGCCTGCGAGCTTTTTAGTTCACGCTCGGCACTCGTTTGAAGTTATAACGTGAAATCGCCTCCTGACAATAGATAAGGGGAACTGCCGGGAAGAAAAGTAGATGGCGGCGGGAGCCAGGACGGACCCAGCCGAGTATTTGCTAACCAGGAACTTGGTCAGGTGTCAATGATTGTTTGATGCCCTCTGATGTGAGTAGAATTTGTGTGTTTGATGCGCCCTCTCATCAGGGAAGTTTTTGCGGCACCCCGCCTCGCAATCAAGAAGGTAGCTTACTCGTCCTCGGAATCGGCGCGTTTGGCGAAGTGTGAAAAGAGGTGGATGGCGTTGTTGCCCCTCCGCGATGGCCGATGGCTTTTCCCGATGCTTGCCCTGAGCATCGTGTTCCCGTTTTATTCAAGGGCGCAATCCCCACTCCCCGTTGCGTCCGGTGATGCGCAAAGGGATGTGCAGCGAATTGAGCGCTCCGTGCCAGTGTGGACCGCGTATGCGGCGGATGCCGGGCGCGTGGAGCCAAACCACACGATGGCGCGCATGGTGCTGGCACTTTCGCCCTCCGCAGAGAAGCAGCAGGCGCTGCAAAAATTCCTGGATGACGCGCAGAACCGCAATTCGCCCCAATATCATCACTGGCTGACGCCGGCGCAATTTGGAGCAAAGTTCGGAGTGGCCGATGGGGATGCGGAAGCGCTGCGGCAGTGGCTGCAGAAGAGCGGCTTCACCGTGGAGCCGGCTGCGCAGAGCAAACTGTGGGTGGAGTTCAGCGGCACGGCGCAGCAGGTGGAGAGCGCGTTTCACAGCGAACTGCACTATTACGATTGGCGCGGGAAGCGTTATTTGGCGAATGCGACGGAAATTGCGGTGCCGGCGCAGTTCGCAGGCATTACGCGCGGCGTGGTCTCGCTGGACAATTTCGGCAAGCGGCCGCCACGGTTGCGCACCGGCGCCAACCGGGTGCAGCCGAATCTGACGGCGACGGGCCAGGCGAACGTCTATTACCTGGCGCCGGGGGACTTCTCCGCGATTTACAACACTAAGGGGCTGCTCTCCGGCGGCATTGACGGCACGGGCATCACGATTGCGGTGACCGCGCAATCTGACATTTTACTTTCCGACACGCAGGCGTTCCGCCAGATTCTTGTCTCCTCGCAGCAGAATGATCCGAGCTACATCGTAAGCGGTCCGGACCCGGGCGTTGTTGGCCCGGTGGACCTTCAGGAAGCGCAGCTCGACGTGGAATGGGCCGGCGCGGTGGCTCCCGGAGCGGCGATCGAGCTGGTGGTGGCGGGCAGCACGGATACCAGCAGCGGTGTGGACCTGGCGGCCGCTTACGCGATCGACAATCGCATCGCGCCCATTCTCACTTACACCTATGGCGCGTGCGAAGCGCTGCTCTCTCCCACACAGAACGCGTTTTATAATTCGCTGTGGCAGCAAGCCGCCGCCGAAGGCATCACCGTGCTGGTAGCAACCGGTGATAACGGTGCGGCGGGATGCGATTCGCCGAGTGCGGGACTTCCCGCAACGCATGGACTTGCCGTGAACGGCGCGGCTTCAACACCGTACAACGTGGCGGTGGGTGGCACGGAATTCCAGGATACCGCGAGCCCCTCCACTTTCTGGGGATCCAACAACACAAATTTTGCATCCGCCATTGGCTATATCCCGGAAGCGGCGTGGAACGAGAGCTGCGATCCGGGGCAAGGGGTTACGGCAACCAATTGCGTCTATGGCACGGCGAATTTCAGCCTGCTGGCGGGCGCGGGCGGCGCGAGCACGATTTACAAGAAGCCCGCGTGGCAGACAGGGCCGGGCGTGCCCAGCGATAATGCGCGCGACGTGCCGGACCTCGCGCTGGCCGCAGCGGCCAGCCACGACGACATTGTCTATTGCAACAGCGCCACCGGTTCCGCCTGCCAGATCAACAATCAGGGCGAAGTGGTGGGGCTCACGCTGGTGGGCGGCACTTCGGTTTCGACACCGGCGATGGCCGGCATCCTGGCCCTGGTGGAAGAGAAAAACGGGGCGTACCAGGGGCAGATTAACTACACGCTGTACAAGCTGGCGCGGACCAACAGCTGCAATTCCTCGGCGCAAACAAATCCCAGTGCGCAGAACTCCTGCGTGTTTTATGACGTGATCACCGGAAATAGCAGTGTGCCCTGCGCAGGCGGCTCGCCAGGTTGTTCGTCGCAGCAAGCAGGAGTGAATGGCGAGCTGGCTGGCCCGGTGGCCAATACCGGCTACGACCTGGTGACAGGACTTGGTTCAGTGAACGCGACGAACCTTGCGAACCTCTGGAGCAGCACGGCGCTTACGGCCACGCAGACGACCATGCAACTTCCGGCAAGCTTCGTTCACGGAACACCGGTGACGGTGATGGGAAGCGTTGCACCAGCGTCGGGCACGGGCACGCCAACGGGCTCGCTCTCCCTTACGGCAGGATCCGCGGGCCCCACTTCGGACGTGCTGACACTAAGCAACGGCTCGTTTTCGGCAATGGTGAGCGATTTGCCGGGCGGTAGCTACAAGCTTTCAGCACACTACGCGGGCGACGCTACATTTGCGCCGAGCGATTCGTCCGGTGTGGCAGTGAATATCACCCCTGAATTGAGCATCACCACGGTCAGCGTCAATGGACTACAGGCGGGCTCGGCGGCCTACGGCGCGCCGCTGTATGTGGACGTGGTGATTTCCGGGGCTTCCGGGCACGGGCTGGCCACGGGAACGGTGACCTTGACGGATGGGCCAAACACGATTGGCACCTATGCGCTGACAGCGGACGGAAAAGTTTCGATTCCGACCGGAGGCGCCAGCGGCTATTCGTTCGCGCCGGGCAATCATTTGCTGCTTGCCAATTACAACGGCGACGCCAGCTTTAACGCGAGTTCCGGGAGTGCGGCTTCGTTCGTGATCAGCAAGGGCGCGCCGTATGTGGTGGTCGGGGCTAATTCCATCAGCGTGCCAACGGGTCAATCGGTTGGCGTGCATGCGGTGGTCAGCGGCAGCGGCGCGGCAGCCGCCACGGGCACAGTGCGATTCACGGTGGATGGCATCACGCAAGGCCCGGCGATCGCGCTGCAGACGGGCGGGCTGTTTGGAACTCAGGCGCAGGCGTCGCTGATACTGACGAATCTTTCGACGGGCACGCACGTGATTGGGGCGATCTACGACGGCAGCGCAGACGCCAATTACACGAGCGTGCCTTCCGGCAATGGCCCGAACGAATCGATGTTTTCGGTGACCGTGGGCAACAATGCCGGAAATAACGCCAGCACGACAAACCTGGCGATCGCCACACTGCCGGTGAATCTCGGGGACAACGGCACATTCAACATCAGCGTGACGCCAGCGACGGCGACCGGCACGGTCACCTTGTGGGATGCGGTGGGCCCGCGGAGCGCTCCCGTCAACATAAATGGTGGGTCGGCAACGCTGCAAGTGGAGTGGACGCAAGCCGGCACATTCTCGGTTTATGCCGTGTATTCGGGCGATGCCAACAACAGCGCATCTTCCAGCACGCTGCACAATTTCACGGTGCAGACAGGCGTGCCGCAAGTGACCCTGGGCGCGTTGGGGCCCAGCGGACCCTTAGGGCAAACCAGCCTTGTGGCGAGTGTCACCGGAAACTTGAAGAACGGGACGCTGGCATCACCCACCGGGTATGTAGAGTTCTGGGATTCCGTCAATGGAGGCGCCCTGCAACTCTTGAGCGTTTTGCAACTCACGCCGGGAGCCGCTGGCGCGTCAGTGGCTGGCACCCGTCTGCAACTCGCCGGGGGAAACCATAGCCTGCACGCGCACTATCGCGGGGATATCAACTGGCAGGCGGCAGATTCCGCGAGCACGGGTGTAGCCAGCTTCCAAGTGAGCTTCAATCCCAACCCGGTGGTTTTTAAGGGAGGCGGTCCGGGCAGCGCTACGCTTACGATCACGCCGACGGGGGGCTTTACGGGAACGGTGACTCTGGCGTGTCCATCCAGCAGCTTTGCCCTGGCCGGATATAACTGTGTGTTTGGGCAATCTCAAGTGACGATAACCGGAGCAGGTCCGGTGACCACGAGCCTGACGATTAATCCGACGGTACAGGTTGCCGGGGCGGTGGCCAGTAAAGTTCCCGGCGCAACTTTTTGGCGGGGTCCAGGGTTAAGAAGTTTTGCACTGGCCATGTGGCTGGTGTGCGCCGCAATGATCCTGCTGCTGGCCAAAGTAACGCGGCCAAGGCAGTGGACCGGATACGCTCGGGGAATGGCAGTGCTGATGGCCAGCCTGCTGATTGGTTGCGGCGGAGGCGGAGGAGGTGGTGGGGGAGGAGGGGGACTCTATCCAACAACGACGAAGATCAGCATAAGCCAAGGGCTAGTGCAGGTTTTGGTCTACTCCAGCGGGGCCACGCCTACGGGGACGGTCACCCTGGTGGTGGACGGCGGATTTCCGCAAGTCGGCGGAGTCAGTTCCGGCGTGGCGCAATTCACTTTACTCGGCGGCAGTGTTGGCATCAATACGCTGTATGCGGCGTATTCGGGAGACGCAAACAACCAGGCCTCGAACTCGGGGCAGCAGACCGAAGTTTTCACGGGCAACACAACCATTGAGGTGACGGCAACGAGCGGCGCCATCAACAGTGCGACAACGTTACCGGTCACGGTCAACTGAGAAATTTTTTCCGTCGGCAGGTAACAACTAGGTTAAATTGATGGGGAACGGGTAAACCGTTTGCCCCGCCCAAGCATCAACATTACATTAGTAAGCACGAACCGCTCTCCTGGTTCTGGGGACCCAGAGTCCGCGATTCCTGCCAGGCAAGACGTTTGGTAATCACGAAGCTTTCCGATTTAGGAGCCAATCCGAAATATGAATTCGACCAAAATATTGTTGTGCGCAGGTGTAGGGGCGATGCTGCTTACGCTGGGGACACCAACGGCGCGGGCACAGGCGCCACGCGTTCCTTCGCGCGTCGTGGAGAAGGTGGATGACACCAGAACTGTTCCGATGAAGGGCAACGTGCACCCGCTGGCGCGGCCGGAATTTGACCGCGGCGCGCTGGCCGATTCGCAACCCGTATCGCGCATGCTGCTGCAGTTGCAGCGCAGCCCGCAGCAGGAAGTTGCGCTGCAACAACTGATTGACGCGCAGCATTCAAAAGGCTCAGCGAGTTACCACGCGTGGCTGACGCCGGAGCAGTTCGGAAAACAGTTTGGGCCGTCGGACGCGGATGTGCAGGCGGTGACCGACTGGCTGACGAAGCAGGGCTTCCAGGTGGCCAAAGTAGCGGCCGGGCGCACGGTGATTGAGTTCAGCGGCAATGTGGCGCAGGTGCGCAGCGCGTTTCACACGGAGTTGCACAAGTTTGTGGTGAACGGAGAGACACACGTCGCCAACGTGAGCGAACCGGAAATTCCGGAAGCGCTTGCGCCCGTGGTGCGGGGTCCTGTGGCGCTGAACGATTTTCCGCGGCACTCGCACTCGCACAATAAAGGCGTGTACCGCATGGACCGAGAGACAGGGAAGATTCAGCCTCTGTTTACCTACGGGGATCCGGCGAATTATGCGATGTCACCGGCGGACTTCTACAAAATTTACAATGTTCCGCAAACCGCGACAGGCGCGGGCGTGACCATCGCGCTCGTCGCCGATTCCAATATCAACGCGCAGGACGTGATTGACTTCCGGAATCTGTTCAACTTGCCCGCGAACTTCACGCAGGCAAACAACGTGTTGGTGAACGGCCCCGATCCGGGCCTGAATGGAGACGAAGGGGAAGCGGATCTGGACGTGGAATGGGCAGGCGCGGTGGCGCCGCAGGCGAACATCCTGCTGGTCACTTCCTCCAACACGTCATCCAATCCCGGGCAGATTGTCGCAGGGATTGACCTTTCGGCGCTCTACATCGTGGACAACGATCCGGCAGTGAACGGCGTGCCCGCGTCCATCCTGAGCGAAAGCTTTGGGGAATGCGAACCACTGCTGACCGCCAACGGGAATATCTTCTACAACTCGCTGTGGCAGCAGGCCGCGGCGGAAGGCATCACGGTGGCGGTGGCGACCGGCGACAGCGGCTCCGCCGGTTGCGATCCCGATCCCACGTCTCCGATCACGACAGCGGCAGTGGACGGACTCGCGGTGAATGGATTGGCATCCACGGCGTACAACACGGCGGTGGGCGGGACGGATTTCGAAGCCAGCGCACAGCCGGTAACGCCGCCGAACTCTTATTGGGGTGCTACGAACACGACGGTGAATGGCTCTCCCTTCGGTTCGGCATTGCAATACATTCCGGAAGTGACGTGGGATGATTCCGCTTGCGCGGCCATCTATCCGCAAGCCTGCACGAGCGTGGACGCAGGTGGAGCCGACCTAGCGGCCGCAAGTGGCGGCCCCAGCAACTGCGGCTACTGGACCGGCACAAACGGCAAATGCAGCCAGGGGTACCCGAGTTCGCTGGCGCCTTACCAGACAGGATTAAATACGGCGTTTCCCAACGTGCGCACCATCCCCGACGTTTCCTTCTTCTCCAGCAACGGGGAAAACGGGGTTGCCGTAATCGTCTGCCAGGCCGATGCGAATCCGAACGGTGCATCGTGCAGCCTCAACAGTCCTTACACGGACTTTAGCCTTATCGGCGGAACGTCTGCCGCCACACCGGCTTTCGCGGGCGTGGCCGCTTTGCTGAACCAGAAGACCGGCACGCGCACAGGCAACGCGAATTATGGACTCTATGCCCTCGCCGCGAGTGATGCAAACTACCCCACTGATTGCAATGCTTCGCAGAATGGCGGACCAAACAGCGCTTGCGTGTTCAACGACGTAACTTCGGGCAACATTGCCGTAGCCTGCGTATTGGGCAGCACCGATGCTTATAACAACACGAACTGGTGCGCTGGCACCGGAAACACGTTTGGTGTGACCGTAATCAACGGCACGGCGACGCCGGCGTTCAAAGCGGGCGCGGGCTACGATGCCGCGACGGGACTCGGCACCATCAATGTTGCCAACCTGCTGAGTAAATGGAACAACGCGAACCGATCCATGACCACCACGACAGTGAGCGGGGCGAACGGCGGGAGCCCGTCGGGCTCGAACTTCACGGCCACCATTAGCGTGTCGCCGTCTGCGGCCGCTGGCACCGTTTCTCTGATTGCGCTTTCCTCAGCGAGCCCGAATTCGATCCTGGGCGTAATCGGTGGGAGCTCCTCGAACAACCAGACAACACCCTTCAAGCTGACAAATGGAACGGTGAATGTGCAGACGAATCTTCTGCCGCCGGGAACGGCGTACGTCGCGGCATCCTACAGCGGTGATGCGACGCACGCGGCCAGCACCTCCACGCCGTTGGCTTTGTCGGGCACGGTTAGCGGCGCCAACTACAACACCACTATCCAATTGAACTTCATCAAGGCCAACGGTACACCGACGACACAAGCGCAAACGGTGTCTTATGGCTCCCCTTATATCCTAAACGTGTTGGTCAATAACGGCAGCAGTTGCGGCTACAACTATCCCTACACGATGCCATCGATTCCCTGCCCCACCGGCACAATCAAACTGACCGACAGCGGTCAGCCGCTGAACGATTTCCCGAGCGGGCCGAATTTCGGGGCAAGTAACACGGCGAAGGTGAGCAACCAGGGCCTGGTGGAAGACGCTTTCGTGCAACTGCCGGGCGGCTCGCACAGCATCCAGGCGGCCTACACCAGCGGCGACACGAATTATAAGAGCGGATCGAGCAACACGCTGAGCGTGACCATCACGCCGGCGGGGACGTCAGTAGCAGTCGCCGGCTCTGGCTCCACGGCTTCAGCGACATTCGCCGCGCTTATCTCATCGCAGAGCAACTCCACCCAAGGCCCCACGGGCACGGTGCAATTTCAAAACAACGGCACGAATCTCGGTTCGCCAGTGCCTTGCACGCCCATAGGCGCGGTGTTTGACAACCAGGGCAATCTGGTGACTGGCGCTTATTGCACAGCGCAGTTGACGACCAGCGTTTCGGCCCTGCTTCCGCCGGGCGATGGACCACGACCAACCTTGCCGCTTCTGCCATTGCTGTTTGCAGCGGCGAGCCTGCTGCTGTTTGCGTTGGGCTGGCGCTGGATTCCGCAGAATCGCCGGAAGGCCTATGCGTATGCCGCACTGCTGGCGTTCGCACTGCTGGCCGCAGGCATCGCGGGTTGCGGCGGTGGAGGAGGTGGAGGAGGTGGAGGCACCACCACGCTGACGATCAAGGCCACCTACGCCGGGGATACGAACTACGCTACGTCAAACGGGACGGGTAGCGTCACGCTAACGAAGTAAGCTTGGGATAGATTACAGCAGTCCCCTTCCGGCGCCCTGCATTTTGCAGGGCGCCTTTTTTTGTGTATCGCCGACCCCAGGCGGGAATTTTGTGATTCCACCCCGAGCATAGGCCAGTTGGATGGGAGAGGCCGTAGAAGAAGGCGGCGTAAAGTCGCCCCTACACCAAGACGAGTGCGGGTTATCAGAGCAGGGACGTCGCACACTAGACACGCGCATCGAGGGGTGCTATGCTGCGCCAGCCTTGAGGGTTTCCCTGCCAGGTCCCGCGGGGGAATCGGCAAGGCCGTTCGCTCGCCAGTAAAATCCATCGATTCGGACGGTTATGAACCTACACCGGGTGGTTCTGCGCTGTTCGCTCCTGAGTTTCTCGCTGCTCACTCTCCTTGTGTTTTCCGCCAGCGGACAAGTGCGTCCGCGGGTGACCGAAACAGTGGACGACGCGCAGCGCGTGACGTTGAAAGGCAATGTGCACCCGCTGGCGCGCGCGGAGTTTGATCGCGGCGCCGTGGCGGATGCGCAACCGATGAAGCGCATCCTGCTGCTGCTGAAGCGGAGCGACGAGCAGGAAACGGCGCTGGAAAGCACGCTGGAAAGCTTGCAGGACAAGAGCTCTCCGCTCTATCACCAGTGGCTGACGCCGGAGCAGTTCGGCGCACAGTTCGGCCCGGCCGACGCGGACATTCAAGCGGTGACCGATTGGCTGACGCGGCAGGGATTCACGATCGAGAAGGTATACAGCGGGAAGACGGTGGTGGAGTTTTCGGGGAATGCCGGGCAGGTGCAGAAGGCTTTTGGGACGGCGATTCACACGTATCAGGTAAATGGAAAGACCTACACGGCAAATGCGAGCGACCCGGGGATTCCGGCAGCGCTGGCGCCGGTGGTGAGCGGGATCGTGTCGCTGCACAATTTTCCGCGGCAGTTTTATGCGCGGCGAGCAGGAAATCTACGCCAAAGTGGCGGCAAGAGCGTATTGGAACCTCTTACGACAATACCAAACCCCTTCGGGCCGGGGAATTTCTACGGCGTGGGTCCGGGGGACTTTGCGAAAATCTATGGGACGCCGGCGACTTGCGGTACTCCGGCCACGAAATGCAATGGCGCGGGACAGACCATCGCGATTGTGGGGGAAACAAATTTCAACGTTCCGGATGTGCAGGAGTTCCGGAGCATTTTCGGATTGCCGGCGACGTTTGATGCGACGAGCATCGTTTACAACGGCGAGGATCCGGGAATCACCTCCACCGACGAGGAAGGCGAAGCACTGCTGGATACGGAGTGGTCTGGCGGAGCCGCACCCGGCGCGACCATCAAATATGTGCTTTCGGCTTCCACATCCGCTTCCCAGGGCGTGGACCTTTCTGCGTTATACATCGTTGAGCACAATTTGGCCGCGGTAATGAGCGAAAGTTACGGAGCCTGTGAAACGGACCTCGGCACCGCCGAGAATTCGTTTGTGAACAAATTGTGGGAACAGGCTTCGGCGCAAGGCATTACGGTGTCTGTGTCGTCCGGAGACAGCGGCTCGGCCGGGTGCGATGATCCGCACACGGAACAGATCGCAAAGCACGCACCAGCGGTGAACGGGCTGGCATCGACCCCTTATAACGTGGCCTTGGGCGGGACCGATTTCGACGAGTACGTCAATGCCAGCCTTTATTGGAGCAATACGAACGATCCCAACACGGGAACATCGGCGCTGGGCTACATTCCGGAGATTCCCTGGAACCAATCTTGCGCGCAATTGGGGTCAAGCGGTTGCAACGAGAATAGCCAATTGTTGGACATAGTGGCAGCGGGTGGGGGCGCAAGCACACTGTACACCCGTCCAAGCTGGCAAATGGGGATAACCGGCACGCTAAGCAGCGACGGAAAACGGGATGTGCCGGACGTTTCGCTTTTCGCCAGCCCGGGGTTTAACGGGAGTGGCTATCTTTATTGCCAGACCGACTCCGGCAACAGTTGCTCGGTCTCGACTGGGTTTGGAGGGGCTCTCAACTTTGGAGTCATCGGGGGCACATCAGCAGCGGCGCCTTCGTTTGCCGGCATAATGGCCCTGGTGAATCAGAGCCAGGCAACAGCGCAAAATCCCGCGCCCCGCCAAGGAAACGCCAATACTATTTTGTATGCGCTGGCGAACAAGAGCGGCGCAAGTTGTGCTTCGAAAACGCCGGTAGCCACTGCTTGCATCTTCAATGACATCGTTGCCGGGAGTAGCGGTCTGCCTACCGGAGGCAAGGGCATAGGAACCATAGACGTGCCATGCCAGAATGGAACAATTGACTGCAACGCGACACCGGCTAGTCCGGTGGGAGTGCTGGAAAACGGTGTGACCTCACCGATCATGGCGTGGAATGTGGCAACCGGGTACGACATGGCCAGCGGCTTGGGATCGGTGAATATCGGGAATTTGATTTCGGCGTGGAGCACGGCTTCCAGTGTGCCAACGACGACGACGCTCACGCTGAATCCCGCCTCCGGGCTCACTCACGGAAGTAGCACATCCAGTGTAACGATCAACGTCACGGCAAAAACGGGAACGGCAACAGGAAATGTCTCTTTAATCGCGCTGGTGCCCACGCAGCCGGGCGGCACCGCGCCGTTCGGCGTGGCATCCTTCACGCTGGCGAGCGGAAAAGCTACAGGGACCACACAGAATCTTCCCGGCGGCATGAGCTATCAGGTCTACGCCCACTATTCCGGCGACGGGATGAACGCACCCAGCGATTCCACGCCGGTTTCCGTTACCGTCGCCCCGGAATCGAGCAAGACATTCATTGTCGTGCCGACGTTCGATCCTAGCTCCGGCAGAGAGACAAGTCCCAATGCCAGCAGCGTGAGTTACGGAAGCCTGTACATCGTTCGTGTGTACGTGACGAACGGTTCCGGGGTGGCGAGCCCTTCCGGCCCGCCTTCGGGAGCATGCACGCAGGCGAGCGTCGTGGCTTGCCCAAGCGGAACGATTGCCCTCACGGCCAACGGCAACCCGGTAGACGGTGGCACGTTCCAACTGAACGATATCGGCTATACGCGCGATCTAGTGCCCACGCTTCCGGGAGGCACTTATCCACTTGCCGCCGCCTATAGCGGGGATTCCAGCTACCAGCAGAGCTCGACCACGGAGAGCTTTATGGTGACTCCAGCCGTGACAACATTGAACAATGCCTTTGGTAACTCTTCTCCTCTAGTGGGCCAGCAGATACAAATCGGGGTCACGCTGAACAGCCAAGCTTATTCCGGAGTGGCTCCCACGGGAACGGTCACATTCTTCGACGGTGGCACCGCCTTGCCAGGACCAGTGACTTTCACGGGCTTCGCGCCGAGTAACCAGAACACTGGATCGGCGCAGGCCACGATGACGGCAACGTTCACGAACTCCGGCACCCACGTAATCTCGGCGAACTACAGCGGGGATTCAAATTATGCAGCGGCGACGTCTGGCCCTTTCGTAACTTTTGATGTGCTAAATGCGACGACGGCCAGCATCAATGTGAATCCTACCCAGGTGAACTACGGCGGCACGATTACGATTGCCGGCGCGATTGATACGACGGTTCCGAGTTCCAACGCTGCCCTGAAACCTACCGGTGGAATAAGGCTCCTCGGTTCGACCGACAACCTGATTACAAGTGGCATAACCACAAGCGTTGGTTCCGATGCCAACGGTAATTGGGAAATCCTGGTGAACGGGACGGTTAAGCCCACTGGTACCGAATTTTTTTCGCTCAACTACATCGGCGATGCGAATTATGCCGCCACTTCGGTGATGAGCCAGTTTGTCTTCGTAAATCTGCCGGACTTTTCAATCACGCCGACGCCGAATGCACTGACGGTTACGGCCGGGCAGAGCGGTTCCGCCTCTCTTAGCATCGCGCCATTAACGAGTATGAACAGCACCGTTACCTTCACCTGCTCGACTCCGAGTATGGTTGGGACGAGTTGCTCGGTAAGCCCAGCCACCATTAATTTGGCCAACAATTCCGCGGCAACGACCACCTTCACAATCAACACGCTGGGACCCTCCGGCGGCAGTGCCACGGCGGCGATGCGGCGACAAAGCTCTGGGGTCTTCTGGAATTGGCGACCGAAGACGTGGCTGCTGGCCGCGAGTTTTTCAGCTACGGCACTGCTTGCATTTCTCCTCACGCTGAACCGGGGCCGCAGTCGCCGTTGGGCAGCCCGTATGGCCAGTGTATTTCTCTTTCTTTCGGTTTTCGGCTGCGGCGGTGGAGGGGGGAGCACAGGGAGTGGAGGAGGAGGTGGTGGCGGGGGAGGCGGGCCCGTGGCAACTACTACTTCCATAGCAGTATCGGCGAATAAAGTCCCCGCCGGGAGCACACCGTCGCTCACTTTAACCGCATCCGTAACCGGCAGCGACACACCAACAGGCACCATTACCTTCTGGGAGAATGGGAACGGGGGAGCGCTCGCGCCCACCGTAAATCTGGTTTCCGGCAAGGCATCGGCCCAGGTGGCGTTGCCTCTGGTCGGAACGCACCAGATCTATGCGCAGTACAGCGGAGACACGCACAATCTGGGGTCTTCCTCGTCGACCTACAATGTGGTTGCGACCGGCACCGCTTATGCGCAAATCCAGGGGGTAACGGGGCCCCTGATGCACTACTCAAACGTCAACATAGTGATTCAGTAGGTGCGTGCGCGTAGCGCCGCGCTAAGTCGCCAAAACCCCTTAGTTCTGGGCGACGGGTGGAAAGAAGATGTTCCAGAATTGGGGCGAAGGCGTGGTGAACTCGATGGGAATGAGCGAGCCTTCCTGGTTGAGTTGAGGCGGGCGCACGACGTGCGCTTCCACTTTCTTTTGTGTCTTGGGGTTCTCGACCGAAAGCTTGGTGCCCTGCGAAAGCCCTTCGGGCAAAATGATCATGGCGCCGCTGGCGCTCACCGTGTGCGTGAAGCCGTGAAGCGGATTGGCTTTGCCGGGGATGTGAATCACCACGGCCATCCTGAGCAGCACGCGCTGCGCGCGGCGTCTTTCTTCGGCAGTCTGCGGACGCGCGACCGTTCCACTGCGCTTGACCTGCTGACCGGGCACGGCAGGGACCACCGTGCCGGTTTTTTGCGGAGGCGTCATAGCTCAATCCCCCAAAAATCCATATCCGGAGCCACAAGTTCGATGCCGTACTCCCAGCCCTCCGGTTGGTGGTTGCCTCGCCAGACAATCACAGCGGCATTGCTGGCTTCGGTGGCCAAATTGGTGAGAGCCAGGCGCTGCTGGAGTTCAAGCGTATTGGGCAGAAAAACCATGCAGCCGTAGGGGTTCACGGTGCGCGTCACTGTTTCCACTTTCTCGCGCTGCACTTCGGTGACATCCCACTCCAGGCGGACTTTCACCCGGGAGTTCATGCGGCGGCCGCGGCGTTTTTCGCCGTAGCGCGCACCCGCTTCCTGCAATTCGCGCAGCTTTACCGACATTTTGGCCTCTTCCTGGCCATGCTAGAGTTGGAGTGAGAGACGGTCAATGGTACGTTTACGGCCGCGCATGCGAAAGAGTAGCTGTCCGGAAGGACAGGGAGAGCGCCTAAGTTGAAGAATTTAATCGTCAATGCGGACGATCTAGGATGGACGGAAGGGGTGAACCGCGGAATCGCGGAGGCGCACCGGCGCGGCCTGGTGACCAGCACTTCGCTGCTGGCCAATGGGCGAGCTTTTGAATCGGCTCTGGAAGTGAGCCGCAAGAACCGTGAACTGGGGGTGGGCGTACATCTGAATTTGAGCGATGGACCACCGACGGCTGAACCGGGCGAAGTGCCCAGCTTGCTGAATGCGGCGGGCCAAATGGAAGGCGGGCCAGAAGGCCTGCTGCTGCGCATCGCTTCCCGGAAGCTGTCTACCGAAGAAGTCGAGCGCGAATGGGACGCGCAAATCGCCAAGATTCAGAATGCCGGAATTTCCTCAACTCATCTGGATGGGCACAAGCACGTGCACATGCTGCCGGGTCTTTTTGAAGTGGCGCTGCGCCTGGCTCGCAAGCATGGCATCGCTGCGATTCGTATTGCCCATGAAGAGTCCACGCTTCGCGGATTGCTGGCTTCGGGCAGCGAGCAATCCGGCAAGGTGTTGAGGCAGGGCGTGCAGGCACGCGGATTGAAACTCCTGGCGCGCGATGCGCGGGAGATGGCGGAGCGCGCGAACATCTCCGCCGCCAACTATTTTTGCGGCATCGCGCAAACCGGGGTGATGACCCGGGAAGGCGTGGTGCGCCTGCTGGAGGCTTTGCCCGAGGGCACCACGGAGTTCATGTGCCATCCGGGGTATCTCGACCACGATCTGATGGAAAGTCCCACCCGGTTGAGGGCTTCGCGCCAGGCCGAACTGGAGATCCTGACGGACACTTCGATCAGAAAACTTGTCGCCACAAAGGGGATTCGCCTGATAAACTATGCTTTCCTGGCACAAGCGGAATAGCTGTGCCAAAACGCGTTCCAGTTTGGGGGAGAGGCGGGGCCGCAGTCCGCGCCGTGTGAGAGAGGCAATCAACTAGCTGTATGAGAAGTGACACACCTATTCGTTATTCGATCGTTGTACCCTTCTACAACGAACAAGAGAACATCCCTACCCTGTACATGAAAATCACCGACGTGATGGACTCCATTGGCGAGCCCTACGAGATGATTTTTGTGGACGACGGGAGCAAGGACAATTCCTACCGCGTGCTATCGGACATTTACGAACACGACCGGCGGGTGAATGTGGTCCGGCTGCGCCGGAATTTTGGACAGACCCCGGCGCTGAAAGCCGGCTTTGATTTTGCGCGCGGGGATATCGTGATTTCGATGGACGGCGACCTGCAGCACGAGCCGGAAGAGATTCCGCGATTTCTCGAGAAGATTGAAGAAGGTTATGACCTGGTGAGCGGCTGGCGGCACCAGCGACGGGATCACTGGCTGATGAGGCGGATTCCGAGCCGCGCGGCAAACTGGCTGATGGCCAAGCTTTCGGGTATTGAGCTGCACGATTTTGGCACTACGTTCAAGGCTTACCGGCGCGAAATTTTGCAGGAAATCCAGTTGTACGGCGAGTTGCACCGGTTTATTCCGGCGCTGGCGAGTTCCACGGGCGCGCGCATCGCCGAGGTGCCCATTTCGAATCCGGACCGCAAGGCCGGGAGGTCGAATTACGGGATTGGGCGCACGGTCCGCGTATTTTTCGACCTGATCATGGTGAAGTTCCTGCTGGATTATTCGACGCGGCCGCTGCAGTTTTTCGGGCTGCTGGGTCTGGCGGGAACGGGAAGCGGATTGCTGCTGGCGCTGCTATTGATGTTCGACAAGGTTTTCTATCACCAGAACATCATGACGGAGCACGGGCCGCTGCTGCTTTTGTCCATTGCGCTGTTTGTCAGCGGCATTCAGTTCGTCTCAATGGGATTGCTGGGCGAGATCAGTTCGCGCACGTATTACGAATCACAGAACAAAGCCATTTACGCCGTGCGGGAAGTGAAGAGCCACCGCAAGGAGCTTGGGGATTCGGCGGAGCCGGCGCGGCCGAGCGGAACCGAACGATAGGCAGAGTTTTGGTTCATAGTTAACAGTCGACAGTTAACAGTTCAAAGTTGAAAGTAAAGCTGCCTGGTCTGGGGATAAGGCACGCTGCGTGTCTTCAAAGCTCACGAGTCAATTCCTTCCGTAAATCAATCATTAGCGAGGCGGCGGTAGTGGCCGCGGTGGAAGAGCAGGGGCTCGCCTTCCTCGTAGGCCATGCTTTCCACTTCGCCGACAAAGATAACGTGGTCGCCAGCGGGATGCTCCGCCGCCAGATTGCACGCCAGGTGTGCCAGCGCGCCATCGAGCAGTGGTATCCCACTTTCGGTCCAAACAAACTGAATGCTCAGGCGACTGGCGGCTTCGGCGGACTGGTCAGGTTTGGCGAAGTGTTCGGAAAGCACCAGTTGATCCTGGCGAAGGATGCTGACGCCGAAACGCCTTTGCGTTTTGATAAAGGACAGGAGGCGAGCTTCGTTGGACACGCAAACCAGCACCAGTAAAGGGTCGAGGGAAACCGAGGCAAAGGAATTGGCGGTCATGCCGTGAACCTGGCCGGGCTCGCGTTCGACAGTGATGACGGTGACGCCGGTGGCGAACGTACCGGCAACGCGGCGGAACAATGCGGGGCTCAGGGTGGAGGCAGACATCTCGATTGTGTTTTCAAGATAGCACAGCGCGCAGGCAGCCGATAATCGGAGGCGTAGGAAAATGCAATACGCAGATTGGCGAGACGCCGAGCGGCCCGCTTCAGAAAGCGGGTTACATAAATGAAAGAAGGGCGCTCCGTAGCGGAGCGCCCCCGGTGATGGTTCGTTTCTTCGGGGCCCCCGAAAGGTGGCCCGACCCTTCTTAGTGCATCAGTGGTGAGGAGGCTTGTCCTCGTTCTTGGGAGGTTTATTTTCGTTTTTCGGAGGCTTGCTCTCCGACACGTGTTCCTGTTGCTGCTTTTGCTGGAGTTGCTCGCGCTGCTGGTTGTGCTTTTCGTTGAGTTGCTGGAGCTTCTCTTCCTGTTGCTGCTGAATCTGCTTCTGTTTTTCCTCGTCGGCTTTTTGTTTTTCAAGCTGTTGCTGTTGCTGAACCTGCTTTTGTTGCAGCTTCTGGTATTCCTGATCCTGTTTTTGCTGCAACTGCTGGATCTGGTCCTGGTGTTTCTGCTCGAGCTGCGGATTGACCACCTGGGTGGCGGGACGCGCAGCCGGCGGGCGATCCACGTGCTGGCCGGCGCTAGTGTTCGCGTTTACATTCGGGGAATTGGTGTTTGTATTTGGCGGCCGATTGTTATTGGACGTTGGATTCGCATTCATCGGGGCGTTGTTGCTGGCCGGACGATTCGTATTCGTCTGCATATTGCGATTCCCCGGAGGCGGAGTGGAGACCACCTTTGCCGGAGGAGCGACGCGAACCTGTGCGACGCTGGGGTGCGGCTGCTGCACCGCAAGCTGGCGCGATTGCGAGGCGGTGAGCGGCTGGCCCTGATTGGCCTTGATGGCCTCCTGACGCTGCGCAAAGGGAATGGGAGCCGGAGGGGGAGGCGTCTTCGCGACAACGGCACGCGATTGCATTGCGGCCGGAGGCTGTACGCGAGTGGGAGCGCCAGCGCCGATCACGGCTTGCCTGGGCGGCACGGTGGCCGGAGCGCGCACAGCAACGGGCGCGGTGGCCACTTCCCTTTCGTTGACCTGCACCAAGTTGCGGCTCACGGGCTGCGCGGAAGTGAAGTTCTGCGCGGAAGTGGCGGTGACGGCGCCATGAACGTTCTGGTTCATATAGGTGACGTTGTTCACGGTGACGTTTTTGTTCACGATGGTGTTGTTGTAGTAGTTGTTGACCACGGTCTGGTTCACGGTGGTGTTGGATATGTTCACGTTATTGACGTAGGTGCGGCTCACCGCATAGGACGGCACAAAGACTTCGCGCGGACCGAGCGGGAACCAGCCGACGTTGACGCCGACGCCGAATCCGCCCCCACCGAAAGCAATGCCGCCGGCAAAGTGTGGTCCGCCCACCCAGGCGACAAGCGCGGGAGCGTAGACGGGACGCACGTAAGCAACGGCCACGACCGGAGGCGGGCAAGGAACCCAACCCCAAGCACCACCGTAATTGACCCAGCGGCCATAGTGGAAAGGAGCAAAGCCCCACGGCGCATCGTCAACCCAGGTCCAGCCCCAGGGCGAAACCCAAACCCAGTGGCCGTAGCGATAGGGAGCCCAGCCCACAACGGAAACGTGCGGGAACCACACAGTGCCGTAGTCGGGAACGGGACGCCAGCCGCCGTAGTCGTCGAGATCCTGATAGCCGATAACATCGTCGGAAACGTAGCGGCGCGCGGCGGAGTGCTCTTCGCGCAGATCGCGCTCATTGCACCAGCCATCGAAGTCGTCATCCGGGGCAAGTTCTTCGATATCCGGGTTCAGTTGATCGGTGCCGGTAAAGATAGCCTGTTGGCCGGGGTGCACGGTGTAAGCAGAACCTCCGCCAGTGACTTCGCCTTCGCCGTCCGGCACATTGATGACAGTTGTGTCGCCGGCTTCATTCACGTTGATGTGATAGCGACCCGGACGCAAAACGGAGAACGCGAGATTCGGTGTATCGACCTCAATGGATTCGCTATCGCCAAGGCGGCGCACGCGAAGGTTGATGGTGCCTTCCGTCAGGCGAATCTGCATGATGTGGTCGTCGAGATTGAGGAAAGAGAAACCGGTCATGCCGGAGAGGCGAATGGCGGCGGTGCCGATGTGGAGTTCGGCGCGGGCATTGCGGTCGGTCCACAACTTGTCCCCGGTGGTGAAGGGGCGATTGACGACGGCGGCCACCCAGTCATCGGTGCCCGTTGGGCTGAAAGAAACATCCCCATTGATATAGCTGAGGCGCGCCACGCGAGACGGCGGATCATCGTCGTCCGCCGCGGCAGGACGCGCGGCCAGAAACGCAAATGCGAAAAGGAACGCGGCAAGGGCCAGTCCTTTTTGTACGTGTTTCGTCATTGCTCTTCTCTCCTGACGCTTTCCAGATTGGTTTGCTGCCATCCACGACAAGCTGGCGGGAATCCAGATGGGAAGCCCTGGTGCAGAGATCTGAAATGAACCTGGGACCTGAACTCCCCGCGTCACCATGTTAAACACGAAGGAAAACAAAGAGTTGTGTGATGGGATTTTCGGGTACCAAAGAGGTAAGAGACACATGGCAGGCGGGATGAAGCTGGGGCAAGGAACGCACGGCACAAAAAAAGGGCGGCGTAAAGCCGCCCCTACATTTTGTTTTCAGTAGTGTCAGTGATGGCCGCCGTGCGAACCTCCACCGCCGTGGGAGCCGCCGCCCCCACCACCGTGGAAACTGCCTCCGCCGCTGTTGTGCGATCCGCCGCTGGAAATATGCGGAGCGGAATTGTGGGGAGCAGAGGGGGCGGAGTAACTCCGAGGCGCCGAGTAACTTCGCGGCGCGGAATAGGTGCGCGTCTGAGGCGGCGAGTAGCTCCGAGGCGCCGAGTAGTTGCGGTTCGGCGCGCTGTAATTGCCGGAGGTGCGGTTATTGTAAGACGGAGGCGTATAGGAGCGATTGCCGTTGTATGAAGTCAGTGGGCGATTCACGGTGTTGTTGCGGCCCTGCATTGTGGAGTAGTTTCCGCCAGCATTGTTGCCGGCCCCTGGCGGGCGATCGCTATAGGTCGAGCGGGCCGTCTGAGAAGTGGCCGGGCGGTTGCCCGCCCCGAAGCCTTGGGGAGCGCGGCCGGAATCGGTGGTGTTGCCCTGCGCGTTCCAGGTGCGTGCCGTTGACCGCGAAGTGTTGCTGTAAGTGGTGGAAGGGCGATTCGCGTTGTTGTTCACTGCGCCCAGGTTGTGCGCGCTTTGCTGCGAATAAGCCGAAGGCGGACGATTCGCGGAGAGCTGCGATTGCCGGCTGCTGTTCATATTCGGCATGGCCGTGGAAGCAGGGTGGTTCGCCGAGAAGCCGGACGAGTTGCCGATTGTGCGGGCCGGCAGATGCGAAGCCGCGGGCGACGGAGTAGAACGCGCCACGACGCTGCGGTTCTGCACGCTCTGCGAAGGAGTGGCCACGCGACCATGCATGCCGGAAGCGCCGATATAGCTGGCGTTGGTCGGGCGAGCGGATGGTCCACCAGCCACGGTGGCGTGCTGCAAGGAAGATGCAGAGAGGCGCGTCGAAGAGCGATTAATTCCCTGCCCATTCACGAAGGCGTTGTGCGAGGCGGCGGTGACGGCATGCGGGTCATGCGCATAGCGGTAGTTGTAGTTATTGAAGCTGTGCGCGCTGTTGTAATTGTAGTTGTTGATGTGCGTGTTGTAGACGTTGATATGGTTCCAATAGCCCGGCCCGCAGTGATACCACGGGTGATACGGCTCGCCCCAGCCGAGCGGGAACCACGCGTGGCCCCAGCCGAAGCCAAATCCAAAGCCGAACCCGAATCCCAGGAATCCGACGAAGGCGGGTCCGTAAACAGGCGGCGCCCAGATCGGGCCCGGGCACCAGCCCCAGTAACCGCCAGCGTAAGTCCACCGGCCGTAGTGATAAGGGGCAAAGCCCCAAGGCGCGTAGTCAACCCACGTCCAACCCCAAGGGGCGACGTAACTCCAATTCCCGTTGCTGTAAGGAGCCCAATCGGGAGGCATGTTGTTGGGGACCCAAACGTTGCCGGCTTCGGGGTCCTGCTTCCAGGTGCCGTAGTCGTCCAGGTCGCCGTAACCAACGGTGTCGCGCGAGACGTATTTCGCCGAGGGCGACTTGTCCTCACGCAGATTGCGTTCTTGGGCCCAGCGGTCGAGGTCATCCGGTTCGGAAGCCACGCCGGGGATGAACTTCACATTCTGGTCGGTGCCGCTGACGTCGCCGCGCTGCCCCGCTTCCACTGGATAACTCTGTCCTGCGACGGAAACTTCGCCTTTGCCGCGGATGACGGTGACGCTCGTGTAGTCGCCATTTTCGTTGACATCCACGCGGAAGGCGCCAGCTTCGGTTACGGTGAAGGCCAGGTTGGGCGTGTCCACTTCATAGGTTTCGCCCTGGCGCAATTCGCGCACTCGGAAGTTCAGATGGCCCTCGGCCATACGCATTTGAATGACGTTCTGATTGAGATTCAAAAAAGAGAGCGCGGTCATTGCGCCCAAGTGGATAGAGGCCTGTCCGGCTTCGAGTTCCGCGCGGGAACCCTGATCGGTCCAGAGTTTGTCGCCAATGGTCACCGGGCGATTCTTGGCCGCAGTGCCCCAATCGCCAGTGCCACCGGGCTGCATGGAAACGGAACCATCGAGAAAACTGATGCGGGCTACGCGCGTCGGCGGGTCTTGGGTGTCATCCGCTGCGGGATTCATTCCCATCGTGTCCAGTGCGGCATTCTGCCCGTTATCCGGTGGAAGCTGCTGCTCCGGCCCAAGCTGCTGGGCGGGGTTCTGAGGATTCAAATTGGCGATGTTTTCCTGAGCCTGCGCCCAACTGGCCGGTGTCATTAAAAACAGCAAACCGGCAAAGGCGAAGAGCGCCGCGATCAAGCGATGGCCGGTGCGAATGGAGTTCATAAAGAGTATCTCCCCTGAAACGCGATCCAAGGCGAGATTTGGATCTGAAGTCCGCTACCTGTAAGACGGTTTGCGGCTTCCGGAGGGTATAACCCGAGGATGGAAAAATAGTTGCTGGGGAGGGGAAGAGGGAGGAGGTCACATGCCGAGACAGTACCAGTACGGAAGGAGGCTTGGCCGGATTCTGGCCTATCGTACAGCACCCCTCGCCCTTGCCCTTCTCTAAACTATGTCGGAATCGTGACTTGTAGGCGCTCAAGCGCTCTGGGAGAATGGCATGCAAATGAAGAAAGCACTTCTTGCTGTGGCAATGTCCGCGACGGTGTTCGCGCTCGGCTCGAACGCGCAAAACTGGCGCCAAGTGGGCCCTCCAGGAGGCACGGTCATCTCCCTGGCGGCGGACCCCAACGATATCTCCAAGCTGTATCTCGGTACTGCGGACGGGCACGTCTTCGCCTCCACGGACGAAGGCGGGCACTGGCAGCTTCTGAGCCGGATTGGCACAGGCCAGGATGACGTGATTACGCACATCATTGTGGACCGCCGGGATGCGAAGCGGCTCTATGCCAGCACGTGGTCACTCTATACGGGAGGCGGCGGCGTGTACCGCAGCGACGACTCGGGCCACACCTGGAACATCATTGGCCTTGCCCATGAAACAGTTCGCGCGCTGGCGCAATCTCCGACGAATCCGGATCTTTTTGTTGCCGGCTCGCTGACGGGCGTATATCGCTCCGCGGATAGTGGCGCGAGCTGGGAGCGCATTACTCCGCTCAACCACGACGACCTTCGCAACTTTGACTCGGTGGCCTTCGATTCGCACGACGACAACACGATTTACGCCGGGACCTATCACCTGCCCTGGAAGACCAGCGACGGCGGGAAGAACTGGTTCCCGATCGTGAAGGGCATGATTGACGACTCCGACGTGATGAGCATCATTGTGGATCCGGCGAACACCACGAACGTGCACGCGACGGCCTGTTCCGGGATTTATCACAGCACTAACGGCGGAACGCAGTGGGTGAAATACCAGGGCATTCCGAGCGTTTTCCGCCGCACGCAACTGATCCGCATGGATCCCACGAATGAAAGCGTGCTCTACGCGGGAACTACGAGCGGGTTGTGGAAGACGGTCAACGAGAAAGACTTCAAGCGCGTGACGCCCGGCGACTGGATCATCAACGCGCTGATCATCGATCCGAAGAACACCCAGAAGCTGATCATCGGCACGGAGCGCCAGGGCGTGCAGATCAGCACCGACGGCGGCGCAACGTTCACTTCGGCGAACAACGGCTTCCAGCACCAGCACCTTTCGGACGTTGCGATGGACCGCGAGCATCCGGAGCGCGCACTGGTGGAATTGACCTTTGACAACGATGCGTTCCTGGCGACGAAGGACGGAGGCAACAGTTGGACCACGCTGGGCCCCGGACTGCGCCGCACGGAAACGCGGCACATCTATGCTTCGCCAAACGGCTGGTGGGCTTCGCTGACCACGGGCGGCTGGATGAAGTATGACGATTCCGCACATAAGTGGGTGCGCGCGGGCCTGTATGTTCCGGATGCACCGGAAGCGGCGCCTGCCACGACCAGCAAGTCCAAGAAGGGTGCGGCGGCAGCCAAGGCACCGGTAGCCAAGAAGCCGGTTCCGGTGATGAGCGCGTATCTGGTGAACGACATGAATTTCGGCCATGATGCGTGGATTGCGGCGACTTCAAACGGCGTGCTGATTTCGAAAGATTTCGGCGCAACGTGGAAATCCGCGGGTAAGGACGCGACCCTCCGCAAGCCGGCGCAGTCCGTGGAAGTTTCTTCGGACGGCAGCCAGTTTTGGGTGGTCTCCGAGCGCAACCTGCTCTACTCCGCCGACAAGGGCGCGACGTGGGAAGGCAAGGAGCTTTCCTTCGCAGCGGCCGGCAATCTGAAACTGCACCGTCTGGATGACCAGACGCTCTTCATCACCACGAACATGGGTCTTTATGCTTCGCGGGATGCCGGGCGCAACTGGAATCGACAGGAAGTGCGCGACCTGTCGTTCCAGTCGGTGGCGGGTTCGGGCAACGCGCTTGTGGTTTCGCTGCAAAAGCGCGGCTTGATCGCCTCGTTTGACGGAGGCAAGAGCTGGCAGCACCTGGACGATCAACTTTCGCAGGGCTACTTCCCTGCCGTGCGCATGGGCCGGGACGGTTCGGTTGTGGCGATTTCCGCGACCGAAGGCATCCTGAGCATGGAGCCGGGCGCCAAGTCGGCAAGCAGCGGCTCGGGCATGAAGTAAACCAAATCCTACCTCAACCAAGAGCGCCCGGAGCAATCCGGGCGCTCTTTTTTTTTCGGGGCTTTACGGCTCTAACCGAGTTTGGGACCCCCAGAAGTACCTCGGGACCCTTCTCCAAATGGTGGGGGCAGCCCTCGCCATCACGTCTACCTGGAATTGATCCAGATCCACACCAACTTTTTATTATCCAAAGGTTGGGACAGACATCAAAGACTGCGAGGTGATGGGGCCTAGGAAGGCTTTCTAGTGGAGGAGAATGCACCATGACAGATCTTAAGAGCGAATGCCCGGGTGTGCCGCGGATTGGCGGGTGGCGCCGTAGTGATCGCAACACGGCGCTAAAACACAAGCTGATGCTCGGTGTGATCAGTGCGATGCTGGGCGCTTTGCTTCCAGGTTGCACAGCGGACAAACACCCTTCCGAGGCAGAAACCAGCCTGGCCAATGCCGCTAAAGGCGTTACCATCCCATTGGAGGCTGGAAAGAAGCAGAACCCGCTGCCTGAGACAGAAGAGGTCATAAGGCAGGGTCAGGTAGTGTTTCTTGGGACGTGCGCCCAATGCCACGGTTCAGATGGACGCGGAGACTCTAACATCGGGCGGCATATGGACCCGCCTGCCATGGACCTGACCTCCTCCCATGTACAACACTGGAGCGACGCGGAACTTTTTTGGATCATACAGAACGGAGTTCGCCTTACAGGCATGCCTTCCTGGCGGTCGAGCATTTCCGAGAACGATGCCTGGGGGCTTGCACGTTTCATCCACAACCTTCCGCGCCTCGATTCTGCCTCCGCCTCCACAGCCGTCCCGTCCCAGCCACAAACCGCCATTTCCGCGCAGGACAAGTACACCCTCAAAGTCCCGAACGGCCTGGCGTTCTCTGAGTTCAGGGGATACGAAAGCTGGCCCGTAATTTCCGTCAGCCATGACGGGGATAAGCTGGCAGCGATTCTTGGGAATCCTGCGATGATCGATGCCTACAAGGCGGGCATTCCTGGCAACGGCAAGCCTTTTCCGGATGGTGCCAAGATGGCGAAGGTCCATTGGACCCTGAAAAAAATGGAGACATTCCCAGCGGCAACCGTGCCGGCCGCCCAGCATGACGTTGATTTTATGGCGAAGGACAGCAAAAGGTTCGCGGACAGTGGCGGGTGGGGATACGCCGTATTCGAGTATGACCCCGCGTCCGGTCAGTTCAGGCCCGGCACCACAGCCGACAAGCCTCCGCAAGGCAACGACGCCAAGTGCGGATTCGCCTGCCACACAACCGTGAAAACCAGGGATTACGTCTTCACCGAATACGGCAAAAGGTGAATCTTTGTAGCGCAGGGCGAGCGCCTTTTGCTCGCCCTGCGGCCTTTCTCTTACCGCTTCTCTCTTGCCGCTTTTCCAAATCGTGCCACAAATGCTGTGAACGCAGCGCCTTCCCTTAGCGCCAACAGCGCGTATTCCCTAGGACGCAGTTCGATGGATCCCACTTCGTTATTCCGACGTCGCCTTCGCCCCTGGAAGACGCCTTTTCAGGAATTTGACCTGCCCGTCGTGATTGGATTCGTGCTCCGCCACATGAAACCATTTGGCGTAATTGTTGGCTCCAAACTCGGTGTCCATCGCCGTTAACCACTTATCGTCGCGCTTGCGAAATTCGGCCAAGGCACTCTCTCGGGTTTCATGCAAGGCATTCAGCTAATAGTCCAGGCTATTTCCCTTGATTGCTTTGCGTGCTGGATCTCCCAGGTTCATGGGAATGTCCCATTTTTTCTTCACCTCGTCCGGCCACGAACCCCACTTCATCCCCCCAAAGGTGTTCATCCGATAATAAGTATCCGTGGCCGCAAGGTGCAGGAGCATTGCGCCGATGCTGTTCGCTTTGTCATCCAGCAGAAAATCAAGATCCTGCTGCGACAATCCTTTCACGTTGTCTAGCACCTGCGTGCGGGTGAAGGCCAGCATGGATGTCAATGTTCCGATCTCGGGCGTAAAACCCGGTTGCGGTCCGATAATCCATGCGTCCTCCGCAGCCGGGCAGGACGCGGGAAAAGCAGCAAAAGTCGAGAGACCCATTGCTATTCCGAAGCCGCCTTTCAGGAAGTTGCGTCGATCAGGCATGCATTCCAGTTTGAGCATAAAGAAATTTCCTCCTCCACGGGTGCGATTCGTCGCAGGGATGATACTGCGCCCAGGGCACACTGGCCAGCAGATAAGTCTCGTAATCGAAGCATGGCGCTCTTTAGGAGGTCGGGGCTTCAGCCCCGCAATAGCAACACAGAACGCGGGGCTTTAGCCCCTGAAGACAGCTTTATATGAGCCTCCACCTTAAAGCCCAAACCCGAATCTCACCCGCCACCCGCTAAGCCCCCCGATGGTTCCCGCCAATCTGATACCCAACTCCGCGGACCGTCCGAATCAACGGACGGTCCGCCCCCGCATCGATCTTGCGCCGCAAATAATTAATGTAAACATCCACCACATTCGTGATGGAATCGCCGTGGATGCGCCAGACCTCTTCGATGATGGCGGCGCGTGTCACTGGGCGGCCGGGATTGCGCAAGAGAAATTCCAACAGCGCGTATTCCTTCGGACTCAGCTCGATGGGCTGGCCAGCGCGGCGCACCTGGTGCGAGATACGGTTGACCTCCAGGTCTTCGAACTGGAAGATTTCGCGAGCGGGACGGTTGCGGCGGCGCAGCACGGCGCGGATGCGCGCGGCGAGCTCCAGCCAGGCGAAGGGCTTGGTGACAATGTCGTCCGCGCCGGCGTCGAGGCCCTTCACGCGCTCTTCGACCGAGCTGGCCGGGGAGAGCAAGACCACGGGCGACTCCGGCCAGCGGCTCTGCAGCGTTCGCAAGTATTCCGGGCCCGAGATGCCGGGAACGTTCAGGTCCAGGAGGATCAGGTCGAGCGGGACTTTATCGCTCACTTTTGAAAAATGCTCGGCGGTGGTGACCAACTGGACCAAGTAATGTTCGTGCTGGAGCCGAGTCTGGAGAAATTCCGCCAGAGACGCGTCGGCTTCAGCGACAAGGATACGCATCGTCGCTCACTCAAGACACATTTCTGGAAGGGGATGGGCTTAGTGTGCGGCTAAGAGAAAATCCTGTCAACCCATGTGAGGCTACGTGCAACGGATTGATTACGGGCGAGGTCGGGAAGGCGAGACCCCGAGCAAAGCCGGCCCGGAAGGCGAGGTGGCGGTGGAATCGGGAAGCTGTGGGGCGGCCGCAGGCGCGGCGAACGGAGATTTTTCCTGCAACGCGGGATTCAAGATGACGATGTCCACGCGGCGATTGCGGGCGCGGCCATCGGAGGTGTCGTTGACGTCGACGGGGTGATATTCGGCAAAACCGGCGGCGGAGAGGCGATCGGGCTCGATGTGGTAACGCATGATGAAGAGACGCACCAACTCGGTAGCGCGGGCGGTGGAAAGCTCCCAATTGGAAGAAAAATGAGAATTGTGGATGGGCACGTTGTCCGTGTGGCCTTCGATGCGAAGGCTCTCCGTGCGCGGAGCAATGACTTGCGAGAGGCGGTCCACGGCCTGCATGGAGGACGGCTTCATGGTGGCGGAGCCGCTGTCGTAGAAGCCCATTTCGCGCAAGCTGACGACGAGGCCTTCCTTGCGGGGTTTCACGTCCACGACATGCCTTTTGATCTCCGGCGCCAGGGCCTTTTCGAGTTCAGCCTGAATGTCTTTCAAGGGCGTGGGCGCCGCCGTCGGAGAGAGGATGCCCCGCATCGGTTCGACGATGCGGTCGAGTTCGGCGGTGCGCTCGACATTTTCCACGGCCTGGACCTTGGAGAATGGAATGGCTTCCGTATCGCTCAAAGGGATGCGCGTGTTGGAGGTTTCGAAGACGCCGAGTTCCTGGAAGGCGACCTGAATAGCGAGGGCCAGGCGGCCGACACGGCGCTTGTCCACTTGTGAAGAAGCATAAAGCACCACAAAAAATGCAAACAAGAGCGTGATGAAGTCCGCGTAACTGACGAAATCCATTGGCCAGCAGCAGCACCACCATTTCGCCGGGATCGTTTCAGATTCAAGTTGGCTCCAATGCTCCGGCGACGATTACGGTGGATTCCACCAACAATACGCTGAGCCAACTGGCGGCGAGTATCAACGCGCAGAATGCGGGCGTGACCGCCAGCGTAATTCAGGATGCCAACGGCTACCGCCTTGCGCTGGTCAGCAGCAGTTCCGGCGCGCCAGGCCAAATCAGCATCTCCGGAAATACCACCAGCCTGAATTTCAACACGGGCGTAACAGGCGCAAATGCTTCGCTGCAGGTGGATGGCGTGCCAATCAGCAGCGCCAGCAATACGGTGAGCAACGTCATCCCCGGCGTTACCCTGAACCTTGGGTCCGCTTCGCCGAATACTCCGATCGCTTTGAGTGTGAACCCTGACTCCACGCAAATTACTTCGGCGCTTAACACATTTGTTAGCGCGTACAACACGGTCATCGGCGACATCAACTCGCAGTTCAACGTGGCCACGGACGGGAGCGGTGGCGGCCCGCTGGAAGCGGATAACACGCTGCGCGACGCGCAGAGCCAACTGCTGGGCGCTATCTCCTATTCCATCACCGGCAACAACGGGATCGTCAACCTGGCGAGCCTGGGCATCAATCTGAACAACGACGGCACGCTGAGCGTGGACAACGCCACCTTGAACAGCGCGCTGCAGAGCAATTTTTCAGCGGTGCAGAATTTCCTGCAAAATTCGACTAACGGGTTCGCGCAGAACCTCTCCAACGTGCTTTCCACTGTGAACGCGCCGGGCACTGGGCTGCTTTCGATTGACGCGCAGAGCGTGACCAACACGTCGCAGGGGGTCACCTCGCAGATCGCGGACCTGCAGGCGTCGCTGGCGGTGCAGCAGCAGAGCCTCACGGCGGTCTATGCGCAGGTGAACGTCACGCTGCAGCAACTTCCGCTTCTGCAAAATCAGATCAGCTCGCAGCTCTCGGGGCTACCATGAACTTGAAAAACACAGCCTTCGCGTACCAGCAATCGAACGCGGTGAGCGCCTCGGCCGTCGGCCAGGTAGTGGCGCTTTACGACCGCATTCTGCGGGACCTGCGGCAGGCGACGCAGGCCGTGGAAGCCGGCGAGGTTGAGAAGCGCGTGGAAGCCATAACCCACGCGATGACCATCGTCGGCGAGTTGCAGGGAGTGCTGGATTTCGAACGCGGCGGCGAACCAGCAAAGCATCTAAACGGGTTTTACAACGTGGCGCGCGCGATGATGATGCAAGCTGGCGTGACGTGTTCCATGACGACGATGCAGGAACTCGTATCCATGTTCACGCGCTTACGAGCCGCGTGGGCCAAGGCAGAACACAGCGTCGCGCCAACCGAACCGACGCAGCGCTTGCGCATATCCAGCCAGCCACAGGTTGCCTATCCCCAGGCTGTCGAGCCTGCGATGGAGACCGCCGTAGAGTCCGGCAGCTGGAGAGCCTGATGAGCGAGGAGTTGCGGCAGACGATGGGGCGCGTGAACCGGCGGATCGCCGAACTGCTGGAGGATGTTCGCCGCACGCTGCGGGGGGAAGCGGAGTTCGTGGTCGAAAACGTGAACAGCATTCGCGAACCGGTGGAGGAGATGGCAGCGGTCATGGAGCGCTCCGCGGAATTGCGGCGCGCGCACCCAGAGATTTGTGGAGAACTTGATTTGTACAAATCGCAGTTGGGCGAAATGCAAACCGCGCTGGCGCAGGTGCGCTTGATGCTGCTGGCGCGGCAGGCGAGTCTCGAGGCCGGGCGCGCGCAGATTTCGGCAGTCTCGCAGTGGATCAGCGCGTTTCGCCAGACGCGCTAGCCAAGCGGGAAATTAGAGTTACAAAAAGTAAAGTCATGTCCTCAGGGGTAAAGCCGAAATCCTGCCAAGTTCCAATGTCGGGACTAAAGCTCGACTCCAAGGATCCCTACTTATCGGAGATCAAAGCGTCTTTCGCGCGGTAGACTTCCTTACCGCGCAAGAGAGTCAGCTCACACTTGAGATTTTTCAGGTCGTCCGAGGGAATGGAGTAGAGATCGCGGTCCCAGACGGCCAGGTCGGCGTCCTTGCCGGGCTCGAGCGAGCCGATGCGGTCCTCCAGAAACAACTGGTGAGCGGCCCACGTGGTGTAGGCACGCAGGGCGGTGTGAATATCGACGGACTCCGCGGTGCCGAAGGGCTGTTCACCGTAGACACCCCTCAATGTCTTGCGCGCGACGGCGGACCATAAGCCGTAGCGCGCCGGATATGGAGTGACCGGATAGTCGGAGCCACCGCCCCAAACGACTCCTTTTGCCGAATAGGTCTTGTAGGGCATCAGCCGCGCGTTGCGCGCGACGCCGAACGTTCCCGCATAAGTGTCACCGATCCACCACATAAAGGGAGGCTGCGTTTCCGGATAGCCGGCGTCGAATTCGCGTTGCAGGCGGGCCATGGTCTCGATGGCATGGTCCGTAGGAATATTGGCGTGAATCACGCCGTGACGGAGTCCCTTCACTGGTTTGTCTTTCAGCACGGAAGCGTAGGTATCCACGACCCAGTCAATCGCCCGGTCGCCCACCGCATGTGTGCTGACGTGATAGCCCGCATCGTGGAAGAGCTTCACCATTTCGCGGTAAGTTTGTGGCTCAACCTGCGGGTAGCCGGTGTTGTGATCATCGGGCTCCTTGGCATTTCTAAACCACGGATCGTAAACCCAGGCGGTCCGCGCGCCGCCGCTGCCGTCCATAAATATCTTGACGCCGCCGGAGAGCAACAGGCCGTCGCCAAAGGATTGCGGCGGCTTGGGCAGGGATTGCAGTTTCGCCAGCGTGGCGCGCGCAGAATCCATGGTGGTGCCGCCGAGAAAGAGGGCAAAGATGCGCACGGTGGACTTGTTTTCGTTGAGCAATTCGCGGTAGATGTCCCAGCGCTCCGGGGGAATGCCGGGGTCCTTGGCGGCGGTCATTCCCTCGCGGCCGAAGTCCGCCATCATTTTCAGGATGCCGTTTTTTTCCTGCTCGTGGCTGTAGGGGGGAATGAGACGGGTAACGAGTTCCATGGCCGGATCTTCTTTGAGGACGCCAGAGGGATTTCCATTCGCGTCGCGATCGATGGTTCCTGCCACAGGATTGGGCGTCGTTGCGGTGATTTTCGCGAGGCGCAGTGCGTAGGAGTTTGCGACGCCATAGTGTCCAGTGGTGTGCGTGAGCCACACCGGATTGTTGGGAGAGACGGGGTCGAGGTCGGCGGCGTGGATATAGCGAAGTTCGGCAAGTTTGCTTTCGTCCCAGCCTTCGCCGGTGATCCAATCACCGGGCTTGAGTTGCGCGGCTTTTTTCCGGACGAGCTCGATGACCTCGGAGATATCCTTCACGTCGCTGAGGATCAAGTCGTAAAGGACGGCGGTTTCGTCGAAGTGGCAGTGCGAATCAATCAAGCCGGGAGTGACGGTGAGACCACGCAGGTCAAGAACGCGCGCCTTGGGAGAAGCCAGTTCGCGGATGGATTCGTTGGTACCGACGGCGAGAATCTTGCCGTCGTGTATAGCGATGGCTTGCACAACGGAGTCCTTGGCATCCATGGTGATGATCTTGCCGTTGAGCAGAATCAGATCGGCGGAAGCAGCCTGCTGGGCTTTGGCGACATCGCCACACAAAAGAAGAGAAAAGGAAAGAGCCAACACCACACCAAGAGCGACCCGCCTTGAGATCCGCAGAACCATGAATTCCTCCAGGGTCGAGACACACCCTCCGCAAAAATCACAGAGTGGTGGCCCATTGTCTAGAACGAAAGCCGCAGCGACACCTGGCCGATGCGCGGGTCAAAAGTGGAGACGACTTGCCCAAGCTGGGGCGAATAGATGGGTGCGGGTCCGCTGGTCGGGTTTTGAAATTGCGTGTGATTGAAAATGTTGAAGAATTCGCCCGCCAGCGTTAACTGGAGCTTGCCTTCCATTAGGCTGGTTATTTTTTCCAGCTTCATGTCGAAGTTGAGGCGGCCGGGGCCGCGGAAGAAGTTGCGCGGGAGGGTACCGTAGGTGCGAGTGGAGCAACCACCTGGGGTACCGGGCACATTCGGATTCTGCGAGCCGTCAGGGAGGTAGTAGCAAGCGGGAGTGGAGAGGCCGCTGGGATCGAAGATAAAGTTCCCACTGAGACCGTTGATCGTCTGGTATTTGTGTGGGTCGAGGGTAACCGGGCCGGCCCCAGTCCAGTCGGGTTTGACGAGGTTTTGATCGCCAGTGCCGGAAGGCCCTGCATAGCCGTCGACATAAAGTCCGCCGGTGACATCCATGGGGAGGCCGGATTGGGCGACGACGATGGAGTACAAATTCCAGCCCTTGGTCACCCAACTGGGGCCGCTGCTCCAGAGTTTCGCCCAGGGCATCTCCCATCCGCCACTGAAGACGAAGCGGTGCCGAATGTCGTTATCGCCGCTGGCGCGGAACTCGTGGTGATTGTAGTAGGGCACCTGAGAAGAGTTGCGGAACATTCCGGTGCTGTCATCGATCAGGTGAGAAAACGTGTAGGCGGCGGTGAAGAATGTGTTGCCCAGGTCGTGCCAGTCGTGGGCCTGCTTGGTCAAGCTGGTGATAAAGCCATTGTAGTTGCCGTTGATGACGTTCGCCGTGCCGATGTCGGCGGCATAGGGAGGAATGGGAAAGTCCTGAATGCCGGGCTGGACGTTGAGAATACGAGTGGCATAGGGATCACCCAGGATGACGGGGTCGAAATCTTCCTGTCCGATCTCCTTGTGGGATGAGCTTGCTACATAGCTGAACTCACTGACAAAGGACTTTCCGAGTTGCCGCTGGACGCTGAGATTGTATTGATAGATGTAGGGAGTGCGCATGTGCGCATCCACGAAGACGCTGGCAAGGCCAATGGGCAAGAAGCCCTGGTTGTAGAAATTGAGTTGGCTTGGAGGCGGAAGTGATTTCGAGGGGAAAGGATTGATGACACCGTATGATCCGTAAGGATCGGAAAGAAAACCAAAGCCGTTCGAGCCAGTAGCAGGATTACCCGTCGGGGTGCAGCAATACAGATAGGCGGCGGAGAAGAGAGGCACAGTGCCGTTCTGATATTGGTTGTCCTGGCCGAGAGGGACATCGTAGAAGATGCCGAAGCCGCCGCGAACACTGGTCTTGCCGTCACCAAAAGGATCCCAGGCAAAGCCAACGCGGGGCGCCCAGTCGTTGCGGTCGGGGAAGCTGATGCCGCTGGGTGCGCCCTTGTCTCCGGGGAAGACCAAGCCGAGAGGCGCACCGGGATAACGAGTGGACTGGAGGCCGGGGATGATCATGTATTGGCGTCCGCTGGGATCGGATTTCGGGGTTGTGTACTCATAGCGGAGGCCCAAGGTGAGTGTCAGGCGGCGATTAATCTTCCACTCGTCTTGCGCAAATGCGGCGTATTGATGACTGCGGATGGCGCTATAGCCTTGCGGGAACTGTTCAAAGTAACCGGGGACACCAACGAGGAAATCGGCGAGATCGCTGCTGGTGGCGGTGCCGAAGAAGCCGTATTGCCCGTCAACGGCGAAAGCGAAATACGCGTTGTTCTGCACGATGTTCAGGGAACCGCCAAACTTCCACGTGTGGTGCCCATGCATCCAGGAGAACGTGTCGGTGTAGCCGTAGGTGTTATCGGCAAAGCGGGCGGGGCCATTGACGTTGAATCCGATTTGGAGGCCGCTGCCTGCGAAGAGCATCTGGGTGGGACCGGTAACGTCATCAGGGGTGATGTTGATGCCAAGATCCTGCGGGCCAGGCAAATCGCGTTGCGGTACGTTGAGCCGGTACTGGCCGCGCTGCGCAGTGAAATGAAATTCATTCAGCATGGTCTGGGACACGGTGCGGGTGTAGCCGAGGTTGCCGAAATATTCGTCGGTGCGGTTCAGGCCGGGGAATCCGGGAACGTTTGGAGCGGAACCAAACGAAGTGGTTGCCAAGAAAGGATATAGAACCGGGTTGTGGTTGATGGACATGGTAAAGCTCACGCGGTCTTTGGCGGAGACGTTCCAGTCAATCTTGGTGTCGTACTCGTCGACGTTGTTGGTACCCGGGCCGTTGGGAACGATCAGGCCGTTCGGCGTGGTCGGCAACAGGCCCGCCTTGATATAAGCTTGAGCGACAGGATCGATTTTCGTGGGATCAATGATCCCCTGCGCAGCCAGCGAGGGATTGGACTGGAAGTATGGGTTACTTTGGAGAAATGCGGCGACCCCTGCGGCGTAGACTGAGTTACTGAAATCGCCGTTTAGTTCTGCGGGGGTGAAAGTGCTGAATTCCGGTCCGACCAGTGTACTGCTCTGACGCTGTCCCTGATATCCAAAGAAAAAGAAGAGGCGGTCCGTGCCGTCGTAAAGGCGCGGAATGGAAATCGGACCGCCGATAGTGGCGCCGAATTGATTCCGTTTGAGCACGGGCCGGGGCTGAACGTCGTCGGGGTTGCTTTTATTGAAAAAGGTGTTGGCATTGAACGCGTCATTGCGGAGGTAGTCATACAGGGAGCCGTGGAGCTGGTTGGTGCCAGACTTCATGACCTGAATGACGACGCCGCCACCGCTGCGGCCGTATTCCGCGGTGTAGTTATTGGTGAGAATGCGGAATTCGGCGATGGTATCCGGGTTGGGATCGGCCACGGGGAGGCCGTAGGTGACGGAGGTGTTGCTGCCGCCGTCGAGCAGGTAGGTAACCGAATTGTCGTGGCCGCCAGCGATGGTGAATTTGCCGGTAGGCACGCCGTTGCCCGAGAACGGGCTGCCCGAAGAAGGCAGGACACCTGGCTGAGTGAGGGCGAGGTCGAGAGTATCGCGGCCGTTGAGAGGAAGATTCTGAATGGGAGCGCCGGTGACGGTGCCGCCAACGGTTGGGCTGATGGTTTCGACTTGCGCAGCCTGCGCTTCGACGGTGACGACTTCGGCCACGGAGCCGATCTTCAAGCGCACGTCAATACGGAGAGATTGATTGATCTGGAGTTCCTGCGCGGGGGTGACCGCCTTGGCGAATCCTTCATGTTCGGCGGTGACTGCGTACTGTCCGATGGGAAGATCGAGCACCTGATACGCGCCATCGGGACCTGACTTTGTTTCCCAATGGATATTCGTCAGCGTGTTGGTGACGGTCACTTTGGCGCCGGCAATAGCCGCGCCGGATTCATCGGTAATATTGCCGATGACTCGTCCGGTTCCCGACTGCGCGAAGAGCGATGCGGGCCACAACAGTAGGAGAGAGAGAGACATTACGAAGGTGAGAACTATATTTCCGCGCGAAAATCGGCTAGCAGGTGTTTGAATCATCGAGGGCGCTCCTCTCAAAGGACAACCAGGCCGGGACAAGCAACACGAATGCCTCGTCCTCGACTTCCCGATCAGGTTTCGATGAAAAATTTATGAACCTTTCCGCGACTCTATGAGTCCATCGTAGCGGTGTCAAGATTAAAGTAAGGTTTGCAAAGAGAAAAAACGAATGCAGCGGATAAATTAAGCAGGCCGTGGCGTCACAGCCATATGCGACTCAGATCACAGATTATTGCGCGGCCTGATAGACCACTTTTCCGCCGACCATGGTCCAAAGCACCTGGGTCTCGCGCATCTCTTCCGGTGAAACGGTCAGCACGTCGCGGTCGAGCAGGATCAAGTCGGCACGCTTGCCGGGCGCAATGCTTCCGATTGCATCTTGCAGGTTCATGGCGCGGGCAGAGTTCCGAGTGTACGCATAAAACATCGCCAACCGCGGCATGTCCTGCGAGGCATCGAGTACGCCCTCCGGCCCCTTGCGCGTTTCCGCCTGGTAGATGCCCCAGAAGACATTGGCGGAGGAGACCGGCCAATCGCTGGCGCCGGAGATGAGGCCGCCACTATCGAGGATCGAACGGGCGGGATATTGCCATTTATAGACGGAGTCGTCCAAATAGGGTTTCACGATTTCGATTGTGTCTGGCCCGGCTTCCGCCCAAAGGAGTTGCAATGCGCTGATAACGCCCAGTTGGCGAAAACGCGGGAAGTCGGCGGGGTCAACAAACTGCTCGTGCGTGAGTGTGTGTGGCAGGCCGGAATTTCCGTTCGCCTTGCGAGCCGCTTCGATGCCGTCGAGGGCGGCCTTGACCGCGCCATCGCCCAATGCATGCACGTGAATGATCAGACCTTGCTTGTCCGCGGCGACGCACAGTTCATTGAACTTCTTCGGCTCGAACAGAAGATCGCCGTTGCGGCCGGTGTTTTTGTAGGGCTTGGTGAGGTTCGCGGTCTGCGAGGGATACTCCACCACGCCATCGGCAAAGATCTTGATGCCGGTGACATGCAGGCGCGCAATGCCCTTGTAGGTTTCGCGGATCTTCTGGACGCCGGCGAGTTCGTTGGCGGGCTCCTGCGCGAACACTTGTGGGAACGCGTTCACTTCGGAGAGCAAATCCCCGTGATCCGCGAGGAGTTTGTAGGACTTCAGGACATCTTCATTGGCGAGCGGGTCGAGCCACGCCGTGATTCCCAGCTTGTAGTTGTAGGCGAGAGCCGCACGGCCACCCGCCAGCAGTCGCTCGTCGGTCGGCTTGGGCACGAGCGGCGCGATTTTCTCGAAACCCGCATCCACGAGAAAGCCGTTGGGCTGGCCGTCTTTGTCAACGCCGTAATAGCTGCGCTGACCGGCTGTCAGGCCTTTCAGATAGTCAGCAGTAACTCCGGCGCGCTGGAGCAGCGCGCGATTAGCCCAGGATGTGTGCCCGTCCATCCCGCGCAGAAGCACGGCCTGTTTTTCATAATCGCCGTGGCTGAAGGCACTGTTCAGGAAATCGGTGTGCGACCAGAATTCCAGCGGAATTCCCTGAACTTCCAGAATGTCACCGTTCATTCCCTTCCCGGAGGATTTTGCCCAAGCGACAAAGGGCGGCAAGTCTTCCAGCTTCTGTAATTTTTCGCTGGCATCGGCACCAATCAAGCCCAGGCCACCCATGACTGAATGACTGTGCGAATCGATGAAGCCAGGGAACAATGTCTTGCCGCCCAAGTCCACGCGCTTGGCGTTTGTTCCCGCCACTTTGGCAACTTCGGAGAGATTGCCGACGGCCAGAATTTTGTCGCCGCGGACGGCGACCGCTTCGGCGTAAGGGTCCAGAGGTTCCGCGGTAAATACCTTTGCGTTATAGAAGACCGTTGTTTCCGGAGCGGACGCCTGCGCGAAAAGAAAACTTGGGAAAAGCGAAAGAAGCAGGAGGAATGTGAGAGGAACAGAGGGACGCGAGATATTCACCACGTGCGATCCTTTCCCGGAAATATATTTAATAAGAGTTGGAACAGCGGGAAGTATACACCCGCTGCGGAAGTTTGGCGGTGATGCTTACTTTTTCCTGGCACTGACGGAACCGCCGGGCTGCGAGAATACCACCTCGGTAATTTTTCCGGCGGCATCTTTTTTGAATTCCACGCTGAACCCGTTGAGTCCCTTGAGATTGAAGGTCAGGCCGCGCGCGGGAATCAGTTCGTAGGCGGGCTGACCGGGCGCGGAAAGCCGCAGAGTGTCGCCGGCCAGCGTTATGGTGACGGTTTGCTGTGCCATCGCATAGTCTCCCGTCAGGCTTTGCAGCGCGTCCCTGGAGAGTTTTTCCGCCGCGCGGGTAAAGACAATGTCTTCCGGCAAGGTAGGTTCCAGAGGCAATGCGAGGCGTTCGATATTGCCGTCGCGATCCAGGTAAAACTGGCCCTTCGTGCCGTCGGCCACGGTATCCGCGTCGTCTGGAATCTGGAAGACGTCGTAGTTCACGCGGCGAAAGGGGTAAGGACCCATCTGGTTGATTTTGAGGGTGAGGTCGTCGCCATTAACGGCGATTTTCACGGTGCCATAGCCGGGATTCACGTAGTCACCGGCGAAATCGGCCAGCGGGTGCGACGCTGGAGTTGTTGGTTTCGCCGGCGGAGTCTTTTTCTTTTCGGCTTCTTCCTGGGCTTTTTTCTGCTTGTCGCTGAGCGCTTTGAACCTGTCGATCCACGGCTCCTGGGAAAGACCCAGCAAACGGTCGAAGATGGAAAACGCAATGGGTTCGAGCCCCGGGTGATTGTCGAGATTGGTCAGAATTACCACAGCGACTTTATCCTCGGGCAGCATCGTCAGCAACGAATGAAAGCCGTCGATTCCGCCGTTGTGCCACACCATGTGGTGACCGCGGAAGGTGGTATCCACCCAGCCCATGGCGTAGGTCATGGGGCCGAGGCCGTTCTGCGTGAAAAACTCGGGGAGTTCTCCCATCGCGGTCAGGCCCGTATGGACGAGCTTAAGGTTGCTTTGAGAGACGATGCGCTTTCCATTGTAGGTGCCATCGCCCAAATGAAGCACGGCGTAGCGAGCCATTTCACTGGCGCTGGAATTGATGGAGCCCGCCGGCCCGATCGCGTCGATGTTTTTGAACGGGACCTTGGTAACAACGTTTTTCTTGAGCGAATAGGGTTCGGCGAAGTCCGCGGTTTTCTGGCTGTCGTTCACGGAGAAATTGGAGGTGGTCATGCCAAGCGGCTGGAAGATTCGCGTGCGGACGAGGTCTTCCCAAGTGGTGTGGGCCACCTGGCCTTCCACGTAGCCCATGGTCATGATCATCAGGTTGCAATACTGGTAGCCGTAGCGGAACTCCTTGTTCGGCTTCAGATACTGCACGCGGTGAAACAAGTCTTCGCGACTGAAGTCTGAGGTGTACCAGACGACGTCGTGGCCGGGGAGCCCGCTGCGGTGCGACAACAGATCCTTGGCGGTGGCGTGATCCGTGGCGAAGTGGTCTTCCAGTTGGAAGGTTGGCACGTAATTGCGGATGGGCTTGTCCCAATCCACCAACCCTTCGTCGTTTTGCGTGGCAAAGATCAGCGAAGTGAAGGATTTGCTGACCGAGCCAATGGCAAAAAGCGTGTCCGGCGTGACGGGGAGCTTTTTCTCCATGTCACGGTAGCCGAAGCCTTTGGCATAAATAACTTTGCCGTCCTGTACGACAGCCACCGAGGCGCCGGGAATTTTGAACTCCGCGAGCGCTTTGTTGACAATGGCGTCCCAGTCATCGTGGTTGTTCCCCGCGGGCGGAGTTGTTTGCGCGGCCGCGCCGCTGAGCCAGAACGCAACGCCCAACAGGAAAACAGCAACAGTTTTCCGGAACATGGAGGCCTCTTTCCTGACTATGCCGCAATCGATCCTGATTGCTAGAAGTTTGTGTTGAAGTTCATCAACTTGAGATTGAACAAAAACCACACCAGGCCGACGCACGCCAGCGCCACAGCCAGATGGTGAAGCTTGGCCCAGATCCACAGCCCGGAACCCAAGCTGCGCAAAGCGTTGGTGACTACAAAAATTGTGGCAACCGAGCAGACCACCCCTAGCAGGCTGAATAGGATGACCGCAGTGGGGAGTTTGTTGATGCCCTCGATGTCATTGGCCATGGAGAGTGCGATGACCCATCCGAGGAGCAAAATCACAAAGAGGAGGCAAACGAGGCGGATGACCAGGCGCTGGCTTTTCTCGGCGGATGACAACGTCAGCGGACGATCGTAGTGCTTGCGGATCATCCAGCCTACCGGCCACAGCAGCACGGTTAGCAAAACCACCACAAAACCGTATCCTGCAACCACGAAATTGAAATATTTGTTCTCCAGCAGACCCACTTTCTGGAAAATCATGAACGGATAATCGATCTGGAACTGCCAGTTGCCGCTGGCGTCTTTTTTGAAACCGATTTTGTCCTGGCCGTGGACCTCGCGGTAAAGAAACGGTTCGATCTCTTCGAATTTCTTAGGCACACCGTTGGCGCCTTTCAGTTCATCCATGCTGATGGTGCCGTCTTCATTGGCGGTTACTTTCGCCTGGCCCGCGATCGTCAATAACTTCAGGAAAGAGTTCTCCATACGGCGGCTGGAATCGTAAAAGCCTGCAACAGCGGCGGCGTCGGCTTTGGGATCCGCAATTTTCTGACCGGCTGGCGGGTTGTAGGGGAAATAGCGATCCAGAAAACTGTGAAAAAGTATGGTGCGCGGGCTGGCCTCGCCCTTTCCCGCGCTGTTGTAGGAAACGAAGAAGCCGACGTTCTGATCGAGGATGAGGTGCAGGTCGCTGTGAAAAAACTCGGTGTCTCCGCCGTGGCCGATGATGCGGTGGCCGTTGCGAGTCTCCTCGTAAAAGCCGTGGGCCATGGCGTTCATGCGATCGTCGGAGGCAAACAGGCGGGCGTGCATTTTCTGGGCGGTTTCAGGGCGCAGGATCTGCTTGTCGCCGAATTTGCCGTCCTGCAAATGGGCGATCATGAAGTTGCACATATCGCGCGCGGTGGTGGAGACGCTGCCCGCGGGATATGCTTCGACAAATTCAAAGGGCTTCGCCTTGTCGGAGGCCTTTTGATAGCCGTTGGACATCAGGGGCTTCAGGTTGTCTGGAAGCGGCTGGACGAAGGTGGTGTGCGCCATTTCCAGCGGAGTGTAGATGTTGTCCTGGACATACTGCGAGAAAGGTTTGCCGGAAACGCGCTGCACAATGTAGCCGGCGATCGTGGTGGCGTAGTTCGAATAAGCGGGCACAGTGAACGGAGGGAAAATGCGCTTGGGCATGTGGTCTTTCAGATACTGATCGAGAGGCGTCATCTTCGATGCGTCGGCGACGAAGAGGTCGCGGGCGGTCTCTTCAAAGCCCGCGGTGTGGGTCATGATGTCGTTCAGAGTGATCGGTTTTCCAAAGGCCGGGGGAATCTTGAAATCCAGGTATTCGTTGACGTCCTTGTCTAAGTCGAGCTTTCCCTGCTCTTGAAGCTGCATGACGGAAGTCCAGGTGAAGAGCTTGGAGATCGAGCCTGGACGGAAGAGTGTGGCGTCCGGCGTAACCGGCTGACGCTTTTCGACGTCCGAGTAGCCGTAGCCCTTGGCGAAAATCACTTTGCCGTCTTTGACGACGGCGATGACCGCACCGGCGATGTCCTCGCGGTTGAGTTGAGACGGCATCATGCCGTCGAGGAAGGCTTCCAGATCTTCTCCCGTTAACTGGTGGGCGGTCGGAGCGGGGATATCGCCAGTGGCGGGAGCAGGAGCGACACCGGCTTTTTCGTCTTTCGCCGAGGGCGCGGCCTTCCCTTTCTCCACGGACTGCGCCAGCAGAAGCGAACACGCCACGGATGCCGCCAGAATCAATGCAAGCAGGCCTTTCGTTCCCAAGTACTTTTTCATGAATTCCCCCTGAGACGTGCGCCGTTCACGAAAACTGGAAAGCCGGTCGCCCGGCTTTCCATGGAAGAGTTGGATGAACGTGTATAAAGCAAAAGCCTTTCACAACAACTAGAAGGTAATGCGCAGCCCGACTTGCCCTTCGCGGCCCGGCAGGTACTGCGCAGTCGTGCCGAACAGACTATTGGCCATCTGGTTGATCGCAGCGGGGTTGGCATTGTTAAAAATATTGAAATATTCGATAAGGGCCAGAACTCTTACCCTTTCCCCAATCGGGAACGTTTTTGCCAGACGGACATCCATGTTGATGAAGTTCGGGGAAACAAACTGGTTCCGGCCAGTCTTCAAATCGCGGTTGTTGTAATTGCCGTTACCATCCTGGTCGAGGGGGCTGAGAGACGCCTGGGTGTAGTGGAATCCGCTCTGTACCCGGAAGATGGAGCTGAGCTCAAACTTCCACGGGAGTTCGATCAAAGCATGCATCTGGAAAATGTGGTGCACGGAGAAGTCCGACGGACCATAGTCGAGCTTGGGACCGTTGTAGAACTTTCCGGCTTGCGGGACCCAGTTGCCGTTACAAGCAAAGAACCCGGAGGTTGCATTGGTGCCTCCTTTGCAAGTTCCCCCGGTGGAAATATTGCCCGGGTCGGTAACGACCGTGGGAACGCCGACGAAGCTGTCGGTTGGATAGCAGATGCCAGTAAGCGTGGAGTCGAGGCCAGAGCAGAGCGCATCATCCCGCTCGTTGGCGATGGTGTAGCTCCCACCCATGGTGAAGTGGTGGCTCATTCTTTTCTGGAACGATAAGATTCCGGCGTCGTACAGGCCCGAATACCATGGCCCGTAGCCGTTCACAAAAGGCCCGCTGAAGTTGTTGGCAATGCGGTCTTCGAACGGGAGATTGGTTTGCCGTGTGCCGAGGATATCGTTGATGTTCTTGTGGTAGTAATCCACAGCAACCACAAAGTCGTTGGTAACCTGGCGCTGCAATCCCACGTTAAAGCTGTTGGTATAGGGAGTCTTGAATCGCGGATCGATCGTGACCGGATAAGCTCCGGCAGGATTAATGTTGTAAGAAAGAGCGCCATACGGGCCCCAGAATAGAAAGCCTGGTTGCTGCCCAATTGCCTGACTGGCCTGATTGAGGTAGGCCGTCGGATCCAATCCGGATAGCTGCTGGATGTTGCTCTGGTTCACAACCACATTGGACGGAATCGGCGCGTGGCCAGGCGCAACGACATTATTCAGGTGATCGACGCCGTAGAGTGGAGTGCCCGGAGGATCAAAGGGATAAGGACACGAGAGTCCTTGTGACTGAATCTGCGCGTCGGTAAGGACTGGACTCAGGCAAAGACCAAAGAGCGCCGGGGCAATGGTGGGAACGCCGAAGAACAAGCGTGGATAAGAGAGGGGCTGGGACTGGACGAGGTTCGCCCCGCCGAAACCGGGAACGTCGCGAGCAATGCCTAGGCGGAACTGATCGTAAAACAAGCCCCAGCTGGCGCGGAGCACGGTCTTGGAATTGATGGACCAGGCAAAGCCGACGCGGGGCGCAAATTGTTTTTTGTCATTGAATTCGTTGTCGTAGTCCCAACGTAGGCCGTAATTGATGGTCAGATTCTTGCGGATCTTCCAGTCGTCCATGCCCCAGATAGCATTGTAGTGGTCGCGGAGATGAATTTGATTGGCCTGGGGAGTTGCGCCACCGGTGGTCAACAGGAGGAAGAAGCCCGAGTTGATCGGGCCAAACGTATTGTAATCGTCCAGAGTGGCAAACAGCTGGTTATCCTGAACATTGGCTTCGACGCCATCCACGTGGGTGTACTGATAGTCCCAGCCGAATTTGATGCTGTGATGGCCCTTGGTTTTGGCCAAGTTGGTGCCGAGGAAACCGTACTGTTGGTTGAGTTCGCTGGGCGTGGTGACCGAGCCAAACGTGATTTGTGTGTCACCGAAGACCTGGTATTCCGTGTAGCTGTTAAATATGTTGAAGAGCGTATAGGGCCCTGCTTCCGGATGCGCGGATTCCTGGCCAGATTTGTCCTGGCGATAACCGCCGCGAATGGTCAGAATCCAGGGACTCGCTGAGTCACCGAGGGTTGCGGTGTCGTTAGCGCCGTAGAGCGAACTGCGCGCTCCCCAATTTTGGCGGTTGGAAGGCAAGGAGGTGTATTGGGCAAGCGGTAGATAATTGCCGATATGGGCATTGGTGTAATTGAATGTCTCGGATAGATGATGGCGGCCGAGAATTTCGTCAAAGCGGGCAAAGGCGCGGGCTTCATTGTCAGTGGATGGTGTGTTGTACTGCGCTTCCTGTGCGGCAATGGAATCAGGAGTTCCCGCGGGAAGCGAGTAGTTCAGAGCCCGGTTTTCGTGTATGCCCTCACCGGATCCGTATGCGAAGACCTTGTCCTTGACGATAGCGCCGCCGAGCGCGGCCGAATAGTCCCAGCGCAAAAGGTAGGGCACGGTGTCCGAAGGCGTATCGGAACTGTCGAACCAGCTGCTGCGGTAAAAGCCGGAGGCAATTCCGTGCAGGTCGTTTGATCCCGACTTGGTGATCACGTTCACGATACCGCCGGAGCCGCGGCCGAATTCCGCGGCGTATCCCGTGGTGATCACCTGAAATTCGGCGATGGTGTCCTGGTTGAACTGCGCGGCAGGTCCGCCGTTGATCTGGTTCTGGTTGGGCAAACCGTCAATAAGATAGTTCGTGTTGTTGCCGCGCTCGCCCAGAACCGATTGAGCGTTGTCCGAGCTGGTACCGTTCCCCGGATCGTTCTGTTTGCTGACGGCAACGCCGGGCACCATCTGCATAAGGTCCAGATAATTCCGGCCATTGAGAGGAATGTCCGTAATCTGCCGCGGCGTGATAGTGGTGCTCTGGGCAGAGCTCTGCGTTTCCAGTAGCGGCACTTCGCCGCTCACTTCGATCTGTTCGTGGGAACTTCCGACCTCGAGCTGCACATCAATTTCGAGGACGCGATTCAGGGTGACTTCCAGACCCGTGAAGATCTGCTTCCGGAAGCCCTCCTTGGAGACGGTCAACGTATAGGTTCCGGCGACCAGGGCGGGTAGCTGATACTCTCCGGCTGCGTTGGTCTGCATCGTCTGCTCGGCAGCCACGTCCTTGCCGGTGACACGGACCTCCGCGCCGCCGACCGCGCCCCCTTGCTTATCGGTGACCCTGCCGCGAATCGTCGAGGTGGTTTGCGCGGCGGCAAACGGGACTAGACCGAAGAGCGCAGCCGCCAGCAACAGCAGCCAGCCTGTGAGCTTACGAGTATGAATGGAATTACATTTCATCGCGATTGCTCCTCCCCTTCACGGAATGATTCCCGTGCTCGGGCGAAAACTATTCGGAATTCCAGGCCCTTTTCTTCTCCGGCAAGGCTTCAAACCAGCGGTGATCCTTGCGGTCCTCTTCCTCGCTGCGGCGCAACAATTGCAAAGAACGTTTGGTTTGCGTCTGGGCGCAAGCAACTAAAATGGCTCCCAGGAGAGCCATGGGAGCCACGTAGGAACCGCCAAACGAAGAACTCGATGTGGAAGCGATAAAACAGGCATCGCAGACGCGGGCAATGGGGGAGGTTTCGCTATCGGTGATGCCGAAGGTCGGAACGCCCTGCCGTGTGGCGCGCTGTGCGGCCTCTACGGTATCCCGGAGGCAAGGGCCGAAGCTGACGGCAATGAGCAGATCGTGTTTCGTAAGCGTGCGCACGCGCCGCTGAACGTTTCCCGTGCTACCCACGGGCGCCTCGGCGGCGAAACCCAACGTCATAAGTCCATAGGCGAGATACCAGCTAAGAGCAGCGGCGAGATCAATGCCAATGATGAGGATGCGGCGCGCGGTCTTAACGCGCAGGGAAAAGCGCTGGATCTGTGCCGCGTCGATGCGAGATTGCAGCGTCTGCAGATTGCGCGTGTCCTGATCCAGGCTGTGCCGGATGCGGTCCACCAGCGTCATTTTCTCCTTGGACGCGGCTTTCAGGACGGCGTACGGAGTAATGCGGGTGACGAAATGCGCGCGCAGGTCAGAGAGGAAGTCGGCGAACTTTTCATAGCCAAGAGCCTGAATAGTGCGGACGATGGTGGCCGCGTCCACGCCGTAACGCGCCGCGAGTTCCCGGGAGGAGAGGAAGTAGGTATCCTCGGGATTTTCGAGAATCATGCGAAGGAGTTTGCGCCGGCTGGGGCTGAGCTGCTCCTGGGACTTGGCGAAGCGGGCCTCCAAACTGGTCTGGCCATTGGAGGAGGCGGAATTCGGCCGCTTCCCAGACGATGAGATTTTCTTCGAAGAAAGAGCCACCGACCACTCCCCAAGCCGACCGGAAACGCGGATAAACTGATTCCCTGCCGGCACCCCGTGCGTCCCGGACCTACGGCAACTTCTCCACTCGCGGCGAAACAGTGTATGCGAAGTACAATGCTTGTTGCAATTTGTCAAGCACTTTCAATATTTGTTGCACTTCCCCTCACGGCAACGCACCGGCAATCCGCCCGATTGCAGCATGCTGCAACATCCGTTGCGCACTGGGAACCCTGTTTCAGTGGCGCGAAGTGTAAATCCGCAGAAACACGGTGTCAACGGGAATATCACGGGTTCCGCTAATAAAAGCGGGGCAGCAACACGTATTGCGACGCCGATGCATTGCATCGAAAAACCCGATTCCGCAGTTGCAACGCACCATGAATCAACTTGACAGACTGCAACACGTGTTGTATCTCCATCTGGCCTTGAAATCTGCATACCACGAGCCACCATGCGCGGTTGCCGGCCCCTTCCGGCGCCATTCGACTTCCCCGGCTATAGCGGGAGAGGCCTGAGGTGGGCGCGGCCAGCACATCCCCGGTGAAGCCGGGAATCGCGGTCCGGGCGTTGCGCGAAATCGAAGAGATGCGCGCCATGGTGGAATTGCAGCGGCGCGTGTGGGGCTACAGCGAACTGGACGCCGTGCCGGATCAGATGTTCGTGGTGGCACGAGAGAGCGGCGGCCAGGTGCTGGGAGCGTACGAGGGAGAGACTCCCGTTGGATTTGCGCTTGCCTTCGCTGGTATTCATGGCGGCGAGGCGTATCTGCATTCTCACATGGTGGGTGTTCTCCGTGAGTATCAGGATCGCGGCGTCGGGCGGCTACTGAAATTGGCGCAGCGCGACGAAGCTTTGGCCCGCGGTATTGCCTTGATCGAATGGACCTTTGACCCTCTGCAAATCAAAAACGCACACTTCAATATCGCCAGGCTGGGCGCGATTGTCCGGCGGTATATCCCCAACGTTTATGGCCGGACGTCGAGTCCCCTGCATGCCGGATTGCCGACGGATCGACTGGTGGCGGAGTGGCGACTGAATTCATCGCACGTTCATCGCGTGCTAAACGGCCAGCGGCATGTTCCAAGCGGCCAGAGTTTTCGCATTTCCCTGCCCGGCAACATCCGGCAAATCTGCGTCGAAGATCCCGCGAAGGCGGAATCCATCCAGTCCGTGCTGCGTGAGCAGTTTACCGCGCAGATCGCGGCGGGCCGCGCGGCCATGGGATTTGAACTCAGCCAAGACCAGGGAAGTTATGTTCTGGAGCCTTATGAAGATCGAATCGATTGAACTCCGGGAAATCCGCATGCAACTGAAGTCGCCGTTTGAGACCAGCTTCGGCACCACCCTGAACCGCCGCATCCTACTGGCGGAAGTGGTGGCCGATGGGGTTCGCGGCTGGGGAGAAGTTACGGCCGGGGAAACTCCAGCCTACAATTCGGAGACGACGGACACGGCATGGCACGTGCTCAGCGACTTCATTGCGCCGAAGCTCATCGGAAAGAACCTTGAGAAGGCCTCGGATTTCCCGGCGTTGGTGACGCCGATTCGTGGTCATGAAATGGCCAAGAGCGGAATTGAAAACGCCCTGTGGGACATCGAAGCGCAGAGCAAGGGCCTGCCTCTGTGGAAGCTGCTGGGAGGAACGATCGAAGAGATTGCCAGCGGAGTTTCGCTGGGCATCCGGGAAAATCCCGGGTCGCTGGTGGCAAAAGTGGAGGAGGAGCTGCGCAGCGGCTACCAGCGCATCAAGCTGAAGATTAAGCCGGGCAAGGATCTTGAGTATGTCGCTAGTGTCCGGAAGGAGTTTCCCAAGATCCGGCTCTCCGTGGATGCAAATTCCGCTTACACGCTGGACGACACCGCGCACCTGAAAAAGCTGGATGAATACAACCTGCTGATGATGGAACAGCCCTTGAGCTGGGATGACATCTACGCGCATTCGAAGTTGCAGGCGCAGATCGAAACCGCGATTTGCCTGGACGAGTGCATCCACAACACACGCCAGGCGTTGACGGCCATTGAGCTGAAGGCCTGCCGCATCATTAATATAAAGCTGGGCCGGGTGAGCGGCCACACCGAGGCGCGCGAATTGCAGGCCGTCTGCCACGAGCGCAACATTCCCGTGTGGTGTGGCGGGATGCTGGAATCGGGCATCGGGCGCGCACACAACATCGCCATGTCCACGTTGCCGGGTTTTACGCTACCCGGCGATGTATCCGCAAGCCGGCGTTATTGGAACGAAGACATCATCGAGCCGGCCGTCGAAGTCACGCCAAAGGGAACGATTCAGGTACCCAAGTCGCCGGGACTGGGCTACGTCGTGAAGCGTGAACTGGTGGACAATCTCACCGTGCGGCGCAACAAGTGGAGCGCGCAACAGGCCGCGCATTAGGGGTCGAGGGATACAGGGAGACTCGATGGCATCGCAAATGGCAGAGAGCAAACAACTCTTCGCGCGTTGGAGAAAGACATTCTGCCTTCTGGCGGTATGGCTGCTTGGCTTTTCCACGGTGGGGCTCGCGCAAACTTCTGGCAACATTCCCGCGCGGCCGGACTATTCAAAAGTTGCCGAGGCGCTGAAGCCGTTCATCGAAAGCCAGATGGCGTTGAGCGGAATTCCTGGATTGTCGATCGCCATCGTGGATGATCAGCAGATCGTCTGGGCGCAGGGATTCGGCCTGGCGGATCCGAAGCAAAACATCCCCGCCACCGCGGAAACGGTTTATCGCATCGGTTCGGTTTCGAAGCTGTTTACGGATATCGGGATTATGCAGCGCGTGGAGCGCGGCGAAATCAATCTGGATGCGCCGGTCAGCACCTACTTGCCCGACTTCAAGCCGCGTAATCCGTTCGGCGCGTCAATCACGCTGAGGGAGTTGATGTCACACCGCTCCGGCCTGCTACGCGAGCCGCCGGTGGGCAATTATTTTGAAACCACCGAGCCGACGCTAGCCGCCACGGTGGCCAGTTTGAATGATACGGAGCTTGTGTATGCACCCGGTACGCATACGAAGTATTCGAATGCGGCGATCGCCGTCGTCGGACGCGTGCTGGAAACCCAGGCGCAGCAACCCTTCGCGAAATATCTTAAGGCGGCGGTGCTGGAACCGATGGGTTTGCATCACAGTTCGTTTGAGCCGGACCCGCAGATCATTCGGAATCTCGCCGAAGCGCAGATGTGGACGTATGACGGGAAGACGTTCGAAGCGCCGACATTCCAACTGGGCATGGCGCCGGCCGGCAGCATGTATTCGACGGTGGAAGACCTGGGGAAATTTCTCAGCGTGCTGATGGCGCAAGGCATGACCGGCAACGGGCCACTGATTCAGCCCGCCACGCTGGAACAGATGTGGTCGCCGCAATTCCCAAATCCCGAAGGATGGGTGTTCAGCCTGGGATTTGTGGTTCGCCAGTTTGAAGGGCGGCGGATGGTTGGCCACGGCGGCGCGATTTATGGCTTCGCCACCACGTTGGATTTGCTTCCGGAAGACAAGCTGGGCGTGGTGGTGATTGCGACGAAGGATGCGGTCAACGCGTTTACGGAACGCATTGGCGAGGAAACGTTGCGCGGCGTTTTGGCGCAGCGTTCAGGCAAGCCGCTGGATGTTCCGGAACCGACCGGCCCGGTCCCGGCGGAACTCGGTCGCAAACTCGCCGGGCGCTATGGGGCTGGCGAGGACGCGGTGGACCTCAGCTATCTCGATGGCAAACTATCCCTGCTTCCAGTTGTGGGCGGCGAGCAACTCGAATTGCGGCAAAGCGGCGGCGGGCTGATCTCCGTCGGTGTGATGGGGTATGGGGTGAAGGTCACACCGGTGGCGAACGGAATCGAACTGCGCTCCAAGAATTTGCCGAAAGTTGAAGTCGGACAACCTGCTGGGCTGCCTGAAAAATGGAAAGGGCTGATCGGGGAATACGGCTGGGACCACGACATTCTTTATGTCTTCGAGAAGGACGGCCATTTGAACGTGCTGATCGAGTGGATGGAGTTCGATCCGCTTACGCAGGTTACTGAGGACGTTTACAAATTCCCGACGCATGGGCTCTACGATGGCGAGCAGGCCATTTTTGCGCGCGACGCCAGCGGCAACGCCACGCAAGTGAAAGTGAGCGGCGTGGTGTTTAAGCGGCGGCCGATTGGCGGGGTGAGCGGCGGAGTCTTCCGGGTGACGCCGAGCAAGAGTGTCGAAGAGTTGCGCAAGGAGGCGCTGGCGGCGAAACCTCCCGCGGAGAAAGGCGACTTTCGCAAGCCGGATCTTGTGGAACTGGCGAAGCTGGATCCGAAGATCAAGCTCGACATTCGTTATGCGAGCGCGAACAATTTTCTGAGTACCCCAGTCTATTCCGAAGCAGCCGCGTTTCTGCAGCGCCCGGCGGCCACAGCGCTGCTGCGCGCGCAGAAAAAGCTGGAAGCGATGGGTTACGGTCTGCTGATTCATGACGCTTACCGTCCGTGGTATGTCACGAAGATTTTCTGGGACGCTACGCCCGAAGAGCAGCACATTTTTGTCGCCGACCCCAGCCAGGGCTCGCGCCACAATCGCGGGTGCGCGGTGGATTTGAGCCTCTACAGCCTCGCCACGGGAAAACCCATCGAGATGGTCGGCGTTTACGATGAGATGTCCGAACGCTCCTTCCCCGGCTATCCGGGCGGGACTTCGCTGGAGCGCTGGCACCGCGAACTGCTGCGGCGAGTGATGGAAGAGGAAGGATTTCTTGTCTATACGTTTGAGTGGTGGCACTTCGATTACGGCGACTGGCGACAATATCCGATTTTGAACCAGACGTTTGAACAGCTGCAGGGCAAGGGAAATTGAAAATCGGCGGCAAGCATTTCGAATTCTCCGAGGTGGTCCATGGAAAATAGCGGAATCGCGCGTTGCGCGGGGCGTTGTGTATTAGCTCTGGCGTTTCTAGCGGGCGGGCATGCGGTGCAGGCACAATCGGCGGCGAGCCTCGAGCAGCGAGTCCAAAAAGTGATGGAGCGCCCGGAATTTGCGCATGCGCACTTCGGCGTGAAGTTCATCGAAGCGGGCACGGGGAAGACGGTCTATGCGCTCAACTCCGGCAAACTCTTCGTGCCGGGATCAACGACAAAGCTCCTCAGCACCGGTACGGCAATGGAACTGCTGGGCGCGGACTATCGCTTTCACACCAAGATTTATCGCACTGGCCCGATCAAAAAGGACGGCACGCTAGAGGGCGACCTGGTGCTGGTGGCCAGCGGGGATCTGAACCTTTCGAATCGCATCCAGCCAGACGGCACGATGGCGTTTGAGGACGAAGACCATTCGTATGGCGGCCCGGACAGCCGCGGTCTGCCCGGTGATCCGCTGACGGTGATCAAGGAGTTCGCCAAGCAGGTGGCGGCGAAGGGGATCAAGAAGCTCAAAGGCCGCGTGCTGGTGGATATTTCGCTCTTCCCTGAAGGCGAACGAGAGCTGGGCACGGGCGTGACAATTTCGCCGATCGTGGTAAACGACAACGTGATTGATGTGATGATCACACCGGGTGCAGCGGAAAATGCGGCGGTGGATCTGAAGGTCAATCCGCAAACTGCTTATGTCCGCATCATCAATCAAGTGACGACGGGCAAGGCGGGTTCGCGGACGACGCTGGAATATGGCGACGAAAAGCAAAATCCCGATGGCACACGCACGGTAACGCTCACGGGCAGCATTGCGCAGGGCGGAAAACCGGAGATGCACGCGTATCCGGTGGCCGAACCAAGCCGATTTGCCGCAACGGTTTTGCTGGAAGCATTGAAGGAGCAAGGCATCGCCGCGAATCTCGCGTCTCCCGGCGAGACTATCGATTTCAAAAAGCTGGCCGCCAGTTACACGGCGGAAAATGTGGTCGCCGAGCATACTTCTCCGCCCTTTACGGAAGAAGTGAAAGTCACCCTGAAAGTGAGCCAGAACCTTCACGCCAGTTCCATGCCGTATCTGGTTGGCGCGCTCGTTGGGCATAAAACCAGTGGCGTTCTGCAAGGTGGCTTCGATCTGGAGAACGAATTCCTCACGAAAGCCGGCCTCGATCTGAGCGGCGCCGCGCAAAGTGATGGCGCGGGCGGCAACGCGTTTTTCACGCCCGATTTCATGACGCAGTACCTGTTGTACATGTCCAAGACGAAGAATTACGACGCGTTTTATCGGAGCCTGCCGATTCTGGGCAAAGACGGAACGCTGGTGAAGATCCAAACAGGATCGCCTGCCGCAGGTCACGTACACGCGAAGACCGGCACCTACGGCACCTATGACGCCCTGAACAAGAAGCTGATGCTCACGGGGAAAGGGCTGGCGGGCTATATGGACACGGCCAGCGGGCAGCACCTGATTCTTGCGCTCTACGTCAACATGGTTTCCGTTCCGCTGGACATGGAGGCCGCGCAAAAAATCGCGGGTGAAGCGCTGGGCGAAATTGCGGCAGCGGCGTACGACGCGCCGCTGCCCATCGCGGCACAAACCTCGTCCGCTGACGAAGGTTACGACGTTCTGATCAAGAACGGCCGGATCGTGGACGGCTCCGGCAATCCGTGGGTCTCCGGGGATATTGCAATCCGCGGCGATCGCATTGTCTCGATCGGCAAACTCGAAGGAGCGACGGCGAAGCGCGTGGTTGACGCTACGGGTTTGGTGGTTTCGCCCGGCTTTATTGACATGCTCGGGCAATCGGAATTTCCACTGCTGATTGATAACCGCTCGCTGAGCAAGCTTTCCCAGGGCATCACCACGGAGATCACCGGCGAAGGCGGGTCGATTGCACCGCAGACGGAACTCACGCTGGCTTCGCTGCAGCCCGCGCTGGATCAATACAAATTGAAGGTGGACTGGAAAACGCTAGACGGATATTTCCAGCGGTTGGAGAAAGCGGGCACGCCTCTGAACATCGGTACGTATGTGGGGGCCGGGCAAATCCGCGAAGCGGTGATCGGGGACGTGGATCGCGAGCCGACAGCGGCGGAATTAGAGAAGATGAAGGGTATGGTCGCGCAGGCGATGGAGGAAGGCGCGTTCGGCATTTCCACTGCGCTGATCTATCCGCCGGGCCACTATGCCAAGACCGAGGAGCTCATCGAACTTGCCAAGGTTGCGTCACAATATGGCGGCATCTACGGCACGCATATGCGCAGCGAAGGCCAGACGGAACCACAGGCCATTGAAGAAGCGCTGCGAATTGGCCGCGAAGCGCATCTGCCGGTGGAGATTTTTCACCTGAAGGTTTCCGGAGCAACGCGGTGGGGCAACATGACGAAAGTGGTGGCGCAGATTCAGGCGGCGCGCGACGCTGGCCAGGACGTCACTGCCAATATGTATCCTTATATAGCGGGCGGGACGGCGCTGGCCTCCAGCCTGCCGCCGTGGGTGGCCGATGGCGGACTGGAAAAACTGCTGCAACGCCTTCGCGACCCGGCGATTCGCGCCAAGATCAAGGCGGAAATGGGAGCCGATCACCCCAACTGGGAGAACCTCTTTTTCGATTGCGGCGGGGGAAAAGGGGTGATGGTCGCCGGCGTGGAAAATCCGGAGCTGAAGAAATATAACGGGAAGACGATCGCGGAAATCGCAGCGGATCAGAAGAAGAGCGAACTCGATGCGCTCTTCGATTTCGTTATTGCCGATAAGGGGCAGACCGGAGCGCTCTACTTTATGGCCAGCGAAAAAGACCTGGTTTACGGACTGATGCAGCCGTGGACGAGCTTGTGCCTTGACGCTAGCGAAATGTCGCTAGACGGCCCGCTCTATGAACCGCATACGCACCCGCGAGCGTTCGGGGCAATGCCGCGATTCCTGGGCCACTATGTTCGCGACGAGCAGTTGCTGCCACTTGAACAAGGAATTCGCAAGATGACTTCCCTTCCCGCGCAGCGCGAGCATCTGGCCGGCCGCGGCCTGCTGCGGCAGGGTTATTACGCGGACATCACCATCTTTGATCCGGCCAAGATCATCGATAAGGCGACTTACCAGGAGCCGACACAGCTTTCCGAGGGCGTGAAGTACGTCTTCGTGAATGGCCAACTGGAATTTGCCGATGGAAAAGTCACGGGGGTTATCGCCGGCCGCCCTTTGCGCGGCCCAGGCTGGAAGCCCACTGCCAAGTCCGCAAACTGAAACGCTCGCCAGGCGGGCGGGTCTCCATTGCTTTGGCTGGTTAAGCCCTACCGGCAGCCACTCAGACTCCAAAGGCAGGGCAGGCACGGCCCAAAAAGGACGTGCCGCGGTTGGGCAAGGGGCTGTCCATAGTGCGCAATGTTTTTCCTGGGTTGGCAGGGGTTGCCAGACCCAAGCCCATGAAGAACTTGAAGAACAAGGTAGAAGTAATTGGCCACCCAACTGCTCGGGGTAGATGCCAACGGAGTGTTGTGTTCATAGGTCGTTCGGGTACCAAAACCGATTCGGTCATACTTGCTGACTGACAGCTTGCCCCCGCGCTGGAAATGGATCAAGCCATCTCTATCCAGACCTTTTGCAGTTGCTTCCCATCTCGCGGAACAAGGACTACCAGTACTTACGGTCCTTCTATAGTTCAATTCAGAGAAATTCACCGACCTTTTTCAGAATCTTGTTGTGAATGGAGTCCGTGCAGAGTACAAGCTTCTTGGAACTTTCTGCACGGAACGCCTGCATTTAAGCCATAGCTAATCTCTCATTTCCGAAAATTGCCAGCGCCGTGAAGCACAAGGCACCAAGGTGAACCACGAGGACGAGGAACGCATGAACGAGCCCAAAAAACCTTTTGATCCTGAGTCTTCCCTCCCGCGCGGAGGGTCATCCTTGAAAGCCGCCTGGAAAGTCTCTGCCGGGGTGCTTCTGAGCGCTTCCCTTTTGCTGGTCGGCGGCGAAGTCTACCAATCACGGCGGGGAATCACGTCACATTCGTCACCGCTTGTGGCCCAAAACCTCCCAGCCTCTCCGCAAGACGGCTCCACGCTTGGTCTGCCGAATGTCCAGCCCGTTCAAGATCGCATTCGCGAAAAGCTTTCCGGCAACCACGGCACAAAAATGTCAGCGGCTAACCTTTCACTGCCGTTGTTTTTCGAGGCGAACCGCGGGCAGTCCGATCCTCGCGTCCAGTTCCTTGCCAGAAGCGGGGGATACACGCTGTTTTTGACGCCGACCGAAACGGTTCTTGCCCAAGGACACACAAAGCCGGCGCGCGGGCCGTTCGGAAAAGAAGATCTTGAGGAATGGAAGAACGCTCCGCAGGCCGTTGTTCGGATGACGCTGCTCGGAGGAAATCCGTCACCCTTTGTGCGTGGCGAAAAGCTGCTGCCAGGGAAGGTGAACTATCTCATCGGCAAGAACCCGGCCAATTGGCACATCGGTGTTCCGCTCTACTCCGAGGTGCATACTTCCGAGGTTTATCCCGGGATTGAATTGGTCTTCCACGGCAATGAAAGCTTGCTGGAATACGATTTTGTGGTGGCCCCTGGAGCGGACCCTGGACAAATTCGCTTCAAGGTAAGCGGGGCAAACCGGTTGCAGGTGGATGAGAGTGGCGACCTGGTTCTGCATGCAGCTAATACCCAATTCCGGATGCACAAACCGGCAATTTATCAGCAGATAGGCGATCAACGCAGACCGGTCGATGGAGGCTTTTCGCTGAAGGGCGGAAAGCTTGTGGCTTTTGAGCTTGGCAATTATGACAAAAAACTACCGCTGGTGATTGACCCCTCGATCACTTTTGCAACTTTCTTTGGTGGTGCGGGGACGGAAGTTGGAGGAGGCGTTGATCTGGATGTCACGAATCCGGCCTCTTCTTTGCTGTATGTCGCAGGCACGACGAGCGACATCACGTCATTTACGGAATCACACACGCTTCTGGGGGCGAGTCCAGGAGCGACTGGTTATGGCTTTATAGCCAAGATTGACCCGACCACAACCGGAGCAGCTTCTTTAAAGTACTTGACGTTCATCGGTGGCAGCACGATTTTTGCCGGCCAGACCGGTGCGTGCCAAAACTCTCTTGTGGGCATGCGGCTCGACCAGAGCGGAGGGGCCGGGCAAGTTGAGCCGGTTTTGTCTGGAGATACCGACTGCAGCGATTTTCCGGTTACCTTTGGTGGGCCATCGACGGGAACCGACGACATTTTTATCACGCGCCTGACGCCGGACGGAGGTTCGCTGGATACTTCGACGCTGCTCGGTGGCAACGGATCCGAAAGTCAGGGCGGAGGGTTGTTTGTAGACCCGCAAGGAACGGTCATCTTCAGCGGGGCGACGACTTCCACAAACTTGCCGACAACAACAGGGGCCTACACGGCTTCGTTCAATAACGGCACCCCTGGGAGCTACAACGATTGCTACGTGGTCAAGATGAACCGGACGTTTGCCGTTCAATATCTGACCTACTTGAATGTGGGCGCGGGCAGTACGAGCACGGCAAAGTCGGGCTGCGGGCTGGGCGGGGTTGATCCTTCCGGAAAGATCTACGCCGGCGGCAACATTCATTCTACTACCGCGTTTAATCTGGTTAACGGGGGAGCCGGCGCGAACGGATTTCAGAAGAACGCGGCTGGCACCGCAGGCACTACAGTCAATGCATTTGTCATGGTGCTCGATCCGAGCCAGACGGGCCTGAACCAGGCCGTCTATGAGAGCTACTTTGGAGGTGGCGGACCCGGCACGCAAGCAGAGGCGGGGGCATTGGACGCGGCGCACGGAATCGTCTATGTGGTTGGCGAGACGTTTTCGAACAGCACGACGAATGCGCCGGATATTCCACTGCAGAATGCGTTTCAGACCACCAATACTTCCGGAAGCTCCACAGGCTTAGTCTTTGTAATTGACACCACCAAGACCGGGGCGGCCAGCCTGGTCGCGTCCTCATACTTGGGAGGCAACGCGGGCACTTCGATCAGGTCCGTGGCTTTCGATGCGGTGCCGGGAAATCCGCCCACGCAACGCGTTGTGGTTGCCGGGCAAACGGCTGCGACAAACTTCCCAACACTTAACCCGCTGCAGTCCACATATGCGGGCACCACAGGCGGCACGAATGGCTTCGTCACAGTATTGAGTGTGCCGAGTTCAGGTTTCACCTACAACATGTCGACTTTGTTCTCGACTTATCTGGGTGCTGGCACGGATTCAATCCGCAGCGTGGCGACAGACGCGAATCATTCGATATACGCGCTGGGCGAAACTTCTTCTGCAAACTTTTTCGGAAACACCACACCCGCTACGACGGTAAATGGGTTCCAAACGACATGCGCCAGTTGTGGTGGCGGAACCCCACAATCCGACCTCGTGATTTTCGAGTTGTCCCCGCAGGGCGGAACGAGCGTTCCGGACCTGACGGTAGCGAAATCTCACACGGGGAATTTTACGCAGGGACAGACAGGCGCGACATTTTCCATCACGGTAACCAACAGCGGCACGGCCGCCACGGTTGGGACCGTAAGCGTCACCGACACCTTGCCTTCTGGATTGACGGCCACGGCGATGAGCGGCTCGGGATGGAACTGTTCGCTGGGTACATTGACCTGCACGCGCAGCGACGCGCTGGCTGCGGGCGCATCCTATCAGGTGATTACGCTAACCGTAAATGTTTCGTCACAAGCCCCGCCATCGGTTACCAATAAGGTAGTGGTGTCTGGCGGCAGTGAAACGAATACGGCTAACAACACGGCAAGCGATACGGCAACCGTGAATGGAACGGTAGGCGCCTGCACCGATAACTACATTGGCGCTAACAACGGCAGTTGGGGCACGGCGACAAACTGGAGCACGGGTAACGTTCCGGGAGCAAGCGATGTGGCTTGCATCACATCGTCCTCGACAACGGTGCTGCTGAACACCGGCTTGCCAACGGCAAATCAAACGATTGCCGGGCTAAACAGCTCAGGGACCCTCAACATCAGCGCCGGCCCGCTAACCTTGACGGGCAATTCGACCGTAAACGTCCTCAACATCAGCGGTGGCGGACTTATCGCCAACGGGCAGCTGACAGTGACCGGCGCGTCGTCGCAAACCGCTGGAACGTTTGGGGGAACGGGAGAGATCGATCTCGAGCAGCTTTTCAGCTGGTCTGGCGGGTTCATTTGCTCCACTGCTACCGGCGCGTCTTGCGGTAGCGGCCCCAATGCGGTGATGAATGCGAATGGCGGTTTTACGTTCACGGCCGCGAGTGTGGTTCTTTCCAACCGCACCGTCAACGTAATGGGCACCTCGACGTGGTCAGGAACCAATGGAAGCTTGACGATCGAAAACGGAGCGATCGTGAACCTGCTAGCGGGGGCTATTTGGAACTATGCCAACGACAGCAATCTCAGCAATGGTGGCGGCACTGCTCCCGTCTTCAACAACGCCGGGACCTTCGAGAAGACGGCTGGAACCGGTACGACCACTGTTACCGCGCCTTTCGGGAATAGCAACACGGTTAGCGGGACATCGGGCACGATGGCCTTCAACGGAGGGGGAACTTGCGGCGGTGGATACTGCCCCGGCACCTACTCGGCTGGGTCTTCCGGCACGATCAACTTCAACGCCGGTCTGTTCCAACAAGGCGGGCCCATCACTGGTGCGGGCACAATAAGCTTCGGCGGAGCTACGATCGATTTTGGTACCGGGGATACCACGCTTTCCGCGGCAACCCTGAAAATGATCGCTGGAACATTGGCAGGGGCCGCGCCAGGCGTGATCAATCTGAAAACGCCCTTCACTTGGTCGGGTGGATTTATTTGCTCTGAACTGAGCGGAATATCCTGCGTAAATGGTCAGAATGCCACGATCAATGCGGATGCAGGGATTAACTTCACTGCGGCAAGCGTCGCGCTTTCCAATCGCACGCTAAATTTGAGCAGCACAGCCATCTGGTCGGGAGGGAACGGCAACTTCAACATAGAGAATGGGGCGATCATCAATATTCTCCCCACCGGCATTTGGAACTTCGCCAACGATAGCGTCTTGTCTTTTGGCGGTGGCCCGACGGCCGTAGTTAACAACTCCGGGCTTTTTGAGAAAACCGCGGGCACGAGCACATCGACAATCACCGCCCCTTTCAATAACTCCGGGACAGTCTCCGAGGGCAGCGGAACTTTGAACTTTGCCGGCGGGGGGAGTTGCGGTACAAGTTGCGCAGGCACTTACACCGCGGCAACCGGCGGAACGCTTACCTTTAGTGCCGACGTTTTCCATCAGAGCGGCCCCATCAACGGCGCGGGCACCGTGAATTTCAGCGGCGCAACGATGGATTTCGGCACGGGAACCACTTCCCTTTCCGCCACCACCATGAACCAGACGGGGGGAACCCTCGCCGGCGCATCACCTGGGGTCATCAATCTGGCCACGCCGCTGAACTGGAGTGGCGGTTTTATATGCTCTTCTCTAAGCGGAGCGTCTTGCGTTGTGGGGACAAACGCGACACTAAATGCGACCGCAGGTCTCAATTTCATAACTGCGAACGTCGCCCTCACTAACCGCACCATCAACCTGCCTGGAACTGCCACATGGTCTGGTAGCAACGGCGCCATGAGTATGGAGAACGGTGCCATCCTGAATATTCAGCCGGGCGGCATTTGGAACTATGCGAATGACAGTTCACTGAGTAATAGCGGGGGCACCGCGCCTGCGGTCAACAACCTGGGTACGTTCGAGAAGACAGGAGGAACCTCGACTAGCGGCACGGTGGTGACGGTCCCATTCAACAACGCCACGAATGGGACAGCAACCGGCACGGTGCTGGGCAACAGCGGCTTGCTGGAGTTCGCGGGTGGCGGAAACTGCGGATCGAGTTGCCCTGGCACATTCACGGCCAATGCTGGCGGCACCATCGCCTTTTCTTCCGGTATTTTCGCACAGAGCGGATTGATCAATGGCGCCGGAACAATTAATTTCAACGGCGCAACGATGGACTTTGGAACAGGGAGCACCACACTCTCCGCTGGCACGATCAATTTCATCTCGGGAAGCATCGGGGGCAACAGCCCGGGCATCATCAATTTCACGACACCGCTGAACTGGAGCGGGGGTGTCCTTTGTTCCGGGCTTAGCGGGATCTCGTGCGTCGTCGGTACCAATGCGAGCGTGGAGTTCAACGCCGGGATTAACTTCCCTGGCTCCGCGAGCACCGGCGCGCCGAGTGTGGTTGCCTCCAACCGGACGATGGATGTCTTTGGGAACTCCACGTGGAGCGGCACCGCCGGCGGCATGACGATTGAAAATGGCGCCATCCTGAACATCAAGTCGGGGGCGGTGTGGAACTATACCAACGACAGCACGCTTTCCAATGGCGGAGGCACCGCTGCTGCCGTTAATAACTCGGGGACGTTCGAAAAGACGGGTGGAACCAGCAGCGCGTCGATTAACACGCCATTCAACAACAACGCGACGGTAAACGCAACGAGCGGAACGTTACTGTTCCAGGGCGGCGGAAACTGCGGATCGACCTGCGCAGGAACCTATTTCACTGGAACTTCCCCGAACTTGGGGACCATCAGTTTCGCGGCGGGCACATTCGCGCAGAGCGGCCCCATCACGGGCGGCGGCTCCGTTAATTTTTCAGGCGCCACCATGGACTTTGGCAACGGCACGGAAACGATTTCCGCCGCGAACGTTACGCTAAGCTCAGGCACGATCGCAGGCGCGGCACCGGGTGTCATCAATATCACCAACTTACTGACCTGGACCGGCGGAGGCATGTGCTCCGCTCTGACCAACGGGAGTTGTGTCACCGGGACGGCTGCGACCACCAACACCAATGGCGGCATCACTTTTCCAAATACTGCCCAGCTTCAGCTGAATGGGCGGGCCCTGAACACAGCAGGAACCACGGCCTGGACGTCTGCAACTGTGGGAGGCGGCGACCTGCTGCTGTTGAACGGAGCGTCGATCACCAACTCCGGAACCTGGGATTTCCAGAACGACAGCTACCTTGACCTCTATACCGGTGCGAGCAACACGATTACCAACAACGGGATCTTCCAAAAGTCAGGCGGGACCACCACCACAACCCTCAGCGGTGTTTACGGTTCCATTGGAACCTTCAACAACGGTAGTGCGGGGCAAGTGCTGGCTAAGGTGGGACAGTTGAACGTCAATGGCGGAGGCACGGGCGGCGGGTCATGGAGCGTCAGCGCAGGCGCGAGTCTGCGAATTGGATCAGTCTCATCTACGGCGCAAGTCTTTGCGATCAGCGGTCCGATGGGCGGGGCAGGCACGGTGATTTTTGCCGGAGCCACGGAGAATATCACCGGCGCCTACAACGTCACGGGCGCCACGCAGGTCACCGGAGGAATTACGAACTGGGTAGGACCCGGAGCAGTAACGAACGTTGGCGCGCTAACAATTTCCAACGGTGTGGCGAATTTTTCCTCGGGTAGCCCCATCAACACGTCGACAATGGTGCTAAGCGGAGGCGGCCAGGGAGGCACGGACACGGTGACCGTCAGCGGACTGACGACCTGGTCTGGCGGCACCATGTGCACCAGTTTCAGCAACGGATCCTGCGTGGCGCCTACAGGGGCGGAAGGCGTGACGTCAACCAACGGCGGCATGACTTTCCCAAGTACTTCGCAGCTTCAGTTGAACGGGCGCACCCTAAACACTGGCGGAACCACGGCCTGGACGTCTGCAACCGTAAGCGGCGGCGACTTGCTGTTGCAGAACGGAGCGATAATCAACAACTCCGGTACCTGGGATTTCCAGAACGACAGCTACGTCGATTTTTATACCGGCGCCGGCAACATGATCAACAACAACGGGATTTTCCAGAAATCAGGCGGGACCACCACCACAACCCTCGGCGGTGTTTACGGCACCTCTGGCACCTTCAACAACGGAAGTGCGGGGCAAGTGCTGGCTAAGGTGGGGCAGCTGAACATCAATGGCGGAGGCACGGGCGGCGGGTCGTGGAGCGCCAGCGCAGGCGCAAATTTGCAGCTTGGATCTATAACCCCTACGGCGCAAATCTTGGCCATAAGCGGGCCAGTGAGCGGAGCAGGCACGGTGATTTTTGCCGGAGCCACGGAGAATATCACCGGGACCTACAACGTCACGGGCGCCACGCAGGTCACCGGAGGAAACGCCAGTTGGCTGGGGCCCGCAGCGGTGACGAACGTTGGAGCTCTGACGATTTCCAACGGTGCGGCGAATTTTTCCTCGGGCAGCCCCATAAACCCGTCAACAATGTCAATGAGTGGAGGCGCTCTGGGTGGAACGGACACGGTGACCGTCAGCGGCTTGACCACCTGGTCTGGCGGCACGATGTGCACGACGCTCACCGCGGGGTCGTGTGTGGCGCCTGTCGGCTCACAAGGCAAAACGGTAACCAGCGGCATCTCTTTCCCGAGCAACAATCAATTGGAACTGAATGGGCGCACCCTGAACACATCAGGAACCAGCGCCTGGACGTCTTCCGTCGTAAGCGGCGGCGACATGCTGCTGCTGAACGGGGCGACCATTAACAACTCCGGCGTCTGGGATCTGCAAAACGACAGCTACCTCTTCCTGTATACCGGAGCGAGCAATACCTTTAACAATTCCGGCATTTTCCAGAAATCGGGCGGCACGCTGACTACAGGAAACAGCGGTATCGGCGGCACCGTCGGGGTCATTAACAACACAGGACAGTTCCTGGCGCTGGCCGGGCAAATGAATCTGTCGGGGCCATTTAACCAAACGGCAGGAGTCACATCGCTTGCGGGCGGCCAGATTAATACGGGAAGTCCTCTGAACATCGCCGGTGGCAGCGTTACGGGCAAAGGCACTCTCATTGGCGGCATTTCCAACAGCGCGGGCACGGTGGCGCCAGGAACCACCACACCCTCAATTACGGACGGGACGATTGCCATCACCACGAGCACGACGGGAACTTATGCACAAGGCGCTTCCGGCGCGTTCAGTGTGAAACTTGGCGGGAAGAGCGCGGGCCAGTTTGATACCTTGACCACAACAGGCGCGATAACACTCAATGGCGCGCTCAACGTCAGCATCGTAAACGGTTATGTGCCCGCGGCCGGGGATACGTTTACGATTCTTTCTGGCGCATCAGTTATCTCGAAATTCGCCAGTACGAATCTTCCAACGCTAACGGCAGGCCTAGGCTGGCAGGTCACCTACAATGCGACCAACGTGGTACTGTCGGTAGTCACCGTGTCAACGCCGGTGGCTTCGCTCAATCCCAGCAGTTTGAGTTTCGCAAATACGATCGTGGGCAGTTCGAGTGCGGTGAAGACGGCAACTTTGCAGAACACTGGCACGTCGGCGCTCTCGATCGCTTCCATCGCTGTCACTGGCGCGGATGCAGCGAACTATACCTACACGCCTGATGCGGCACAGCCCTGCGGATCATCGCTGGCCGTTGGTGCAAGCTGCGTGCTGGATATCGCATTTGCGCCGCAATCCGCTGGTGCACACCCGGCGGCGCAAGTGACCGTCACCGACAACTCCGGCGGCGTGACCGGCTCAACGCAGACCGTGACACTTAGCGGCACGGGCATCGCATTGAGTTCGATCGCGATTACGCCGACCACGCAGAATCTCCCGCAAGGCGCGACTCTGGGATACACCGCGATTGGGACATACACAGACAGCACAACGCAGAATCTGACCGCCACCGCTACCTGGGCTTCTTCCAATACTGGTGTCGCGACCATCAGCAACACGGCAGGCAGCCAGGGCCAGGCCAGAGGAGTAGCCGGCGGGAGCACCTTCATCACCGCAGCGCAGTCCGGCGTTACTTCGAATCAGGCCACGCTGACTGTGACGACGGCGACACACTACACGGTGAACGCGCCAGGAACCGCGGTTGCGGGAACACCGATCAATGTCTCGGTAACGGCGATGGATCAATTCGGGCAGGTCGTTCCCGGCTATACGGGAACGGTGCATTTTACGAGCAGCGACGGGCAAGCGGTTCTTCCTGCCAATGCTACTTTGACGAGCGGTCAAGGTACTTTCCCGGTGACGCTGAAAACTCTGGGAAGCCAGACGGTGACAGCAACCGACACGGTGACGAGCACGATTACGGGCGCCTCCAACTCGATTACCGTAGGGTCCGGCGCGGCCACGCACTTCCAGGTCAGCGCACCCAGTACAGCGACTTCGGGCAGTCCCGTTAGCGTTACCGTAACGGCGCTCGACCAGTTCAACAACACGGCCACGGGCTACGCCGGCAGCGTGCACTTCACCAGCACGGATACGCTAGCCACGCTGCCCGCGAATTCCACATTGACGAATGGTACGGGCACGTTCCCGGTGACGTTCAAGACTCCAGGAACGCAGACTGTGACCGCGACCGATACGGTCACCAGCACCATCAACGGCACCTCTAGCTCGGTTACCGTGGGGTCGGGATTGGCTACACACTTCTCGGTGACGGCGCCGGTGAGCACGGCAGCCGGAACCCCGATTAACGTGGTGGTGACAGCACTCGACCAGTTCAATAATACGGTCACGGGCTATACCGGCAGCGTGCACTTCACCAGCACGGATACGCAAGCCACGCTACCCGCGAATTCCACATTGACGAATGGTACGGGCACGTTCCCTGTGACGCTGAAGACTCCTGGAACCCAGACGGTGACAGCAGCCGACACGGTAACCAGCAGCATTACGGGAACTTCGAACAGCATTACCGTAGGTACCGGCGCGGCCACACACTTCGTGGTGACGGCACCAGCATCCGCGACAGCCGGAACAGCGATCAGCGTGACCGTAACTGCCAAGGACCAGTTCAATAACACGGTCACGGGTTACACCGGCACCGTGCACTTTACGAGCTCGGATGTGCAGGCGACTTTGCCAGCCAACTCCACGCTGACCAGCGGTGCGGGAACTTTCTCCGTGACGCTGAAAACCGCCGGAAGCGAGTCAGTGACGGCTACGGACACCGTAACTTCCACCATCACGGGAACTTCCAATGTGATCACGGTGGCGCCATCCAGCACGGCGCACTTCAATCTTGCGGCTACCGCCAGCATCTCACCGGGAACGGCCTTTTCGGTCACGGTCACGGCCATCGATGCGTTCAACAACCTTACTCCCGCGTATACCGGCACGGTGCACTTCACGAGTTCGGATGCACAGGCGACATTGCCGGCTAATTCCACTTTGACGAGTGGCACCGGGACGTTCTCCGTAACGCTGAAAACCACGGGCCCCCAGACAGTAACGGCGACCGACACGGTTACCAGCTCCATCACAGGCACTTCCAACACGATTACAGTCGGCTCGGGAGTCGCAACCCACTTCACGGTGGTTGCTACTCCATCGGCTACGGCAGGTTCACCGGATAGCGTCACGGTTGCAGCCCTGGATCAGTTCGGCAACCTGGTGAGCACCTATTCGGGCACTGTCCACTTCACGAGCTCGGATACGCAGGCGATCCTGCCCGCGAACTCGACCTTGACGAATGGAGCCGGAGTCTTCTCGGTTACATTTAAGACGCTTGGAAGCCAGACGGTGACGGCAACCGATACGGTGACCAGCTCGATTACGGGGACTTCCAACACAGTGACGGTGGGATCTGGCGTTACGACCCACTTCCTGGTCTCCGCTCCCGCGTCCGCTTCGGCAGGCTCGCCATTGAGCGTTGTTGTCACGGCGCTCGATCAATTTAACAACCTGGTGACGACATATTCGGGCACGGTCCACTTCACCAGTTCGGACACGCAGGCCGTATTGCCGGCGAACTCTACTTTGACCAGTGGCGTGGGAACCTTCTCCGTCACGCTGAAAACCTTGGGAAGCCAAACGGTGACGGCCACGGACACCGTGACCAGCACGATTACAGGGACTTCGAACATTGTAACGGTGGGTTCGGGTGGCGCGACGCACTACCTGGTGAGCAGTTCCGGGATGGCGATCGCGGGGACGGCTACCAGCGTGACCGTCACAGCGCTGGATCAGTTCAATAACACCGTCACCAGCTACACCGGCACGGTGCACTTCACCACTAGTGATGCGCAAGCGACGCTGCCAGCCAACTCCACCTTGACCAATGGCACGGGAACTTTCTCGGTCACACTGAAGACGGTCGGAGCACAAACCGTGACCGCAACGGACACCGTGACCAGCAGCATTACCGGTTCTACCGGCATTACGGTCAGCTCTGGCGCAGCGACCCACTTCTCCGTGACGGGGCCGGGATCGATCGTCGAAGGCACGCAATTCTCGGTCACGGTAACCGCTCTCGATCAGTTTAATAATACGGCGACCGGATACGCGGGCATGGTGCACATTACCAGCTCCGACGCCCAGGCGGCCTTGCCGACCAATGCGTTCCTTAGCAGCGGCACGGGCAGCTTCCTGGTTACCCTCAAAACGACGGGAGTTCAGACCGTAACCGCCACCGACACAGTGACCAGCTCCATCACTGGTTCCACCAGCATCACGGTCGGGGCTGGCGCCTCTACGCACTTTGTGCTGAGCGCACCCTCGACGGAAACGGCCGGGAGTCCTGCCAGCGTCACTGTAACTGCAAGGGATGCGGCTGGAAATGTGTCGACGGGCTACACCGGGACAGTGCACTTCACCAGCAGCGATGCACAGGCTACGCTGCCTGCAAATTCCACCTTGACCAATGGCACGGGAACATTCTCGGTCACGCTGAAGACGACCGGGAGCCAGACAGTGACCGCGACGGACACGGTGACGAGTACGATTACGGGCACCTCCGCGCCGATTACCGTTAGTTCCAGCGCCGCAACGCATCTCCTGGTGACGGCGCCAGCTTCCGCGATATCCGGAACGCCGTTCAGCATTACGGTTACGGCTTTGGACCAGTTCAACAATACGGCCGCCGGTTATACGGGCACGTTGCACTTCACCAGCAGCGATTCGCAAGCCGTTCTGTCAGCGAACTCCACCTTGACCAACGGCACGGGTACTTTCTCGGCGACGCTGAAAACAGCAGGAAGCCAGACGATTACCGCCACCGACACGGTAACGAGCAGCATCACCGGCGCGGCGCAAATCACCGTTCCGGGCGCCATCGCCAGCAGCACGGTCGTAGCGTCGAATCTAAATCCCTCGACGGTCAACCAATCCGTGATCTTCACAGCCACGGTTAGCTCCAGCGGGGGCACGCCAACCGGCAGCGTTTCGTTCAGCGATAACGGCAGCCCCATCGGCGCGTGCACCTCGCTCGCGCTGAACGGCAACGGAGTGGCCACTTGTTCGTTCGCGGCCTTGACGGCGGGCGCACATACGATCCTGGCAGCCTACAACGGGAGCACGAACTTCAGCGCGAGCTCCGGCTCGGTCACGCAAAACGTGAACAAGGCCAGCACTACCGTGGCCCTGGCGTCGTCGCAGAATCCTTCGGTCGTTAACCAGCCGGTGACCTTCACGGCGACCATCACGCCAAGCTTTGGTGGTGGCGTTATTCCGACAGGAAGCGTGACATTCACGGACAACAGCGTGGCCATCGCCAATTGCTCGGCGGTTCCCGTCGCGGCCAACGGCACGGCCGCCTGCCCAACCGCGGCGCTGCCCTTTGGGTCAGCGACCATCACAGCTGTTTACTCCGGAGATTTGAATTTCGGCGGAAACACCAATTCAGTCGCGCAGACCGTCAACAAAACTTCCACAACGACCGGCGTCACTTCTTCGCTGAACCCCTCGGCGGCGGGTAATTCCGTGACGTTCACGGCAACGATTACACCGAGTTTTGCAGGAGCGACTCAGCCTTCCGGTTCGGTCGTCTTCTCCGATGGAACGAATCCGATCACGGGCTGCACGTCTGTGTCGGTCAGCAGCAATACCGCGGCTTGCACGACATCCGCGCTGGCTGTAGGAACGCACACGATCAATGCGGTCTACGGCGGCGACATTAACTTCTTGGGAAGCAATAGCTCGGTCTCGCAGACCGTGGCCACCGCCGTCGCCACCCTCCAATCGATTGCCGTTACGCCAGCAAAACCCACCTTGTCTGTAAACGGGAAGCTGTCCTTTATCGCAATCGGAACCTACAGCGACGGTTCGACACAGAACCTCACTTCGAGTGTCACGTGGTCTTCGGACACGCCGTCAGTCGCAACGATCACATCGGCTGGTGGAGCCACGGGTGTGAGCCAAGGGACCGCCACCATCAGCGCCACACTTGGCGCGGTGAAGGGCACAACGCTGGTGACCGTGAGTTCGAAGGCGCCTTACGCCTATGTGGGCGACGCGGTCTCCGCAACTTGCTGCCTCGATGTGGTGGATACGAGCACGAATTCGATCGTGAAGACGATCCCGGTGACCAATATCAATGAGCCGCTGGGAATCACTCCAGACCAGAGCCGCGTCTATGTGCCGGACAATGTCAACAACCTGATGAACGTGATTGACACCACCACGAACACATTGATGACCACGTTCACGATCGGCAACGGACCAACAGCGGTGGCAATCACACCCGACGGAAAGTTTGGTTATGTGGCCGATTACGGGGACAACAACGTCAACGTCTTCAACGTAGCCACAAATGCGGTGGTCACCAGCATATCCGTTGGATTCGGCACGGCTTGGCTTACGATTACGCCGGACGGCACGACGGTTTATGCCGGCAGCGCCACGGATGGGCGCGTGGCGGTCGTAAGCGTGGCCACCAACACACTGAGTTCGACGTTCACGTTGAGCCCCATCAGCGGACAGCCCACGCCAGTGGCAGTTTCCGGCCCCACCTTCAATATAGCGGGCAGCGTGGGATATTTCGGACTCTTTACTCCAGGTACGTACACGGGACCCGGAACCTTGAGTGTCGTTTCGATTCCGAACGACACGCTGGTCACTTCAATTGCCGTGGGAAATACTCCGTTCCAGGCGGCAATCACGCCGGATGGAAGCAAGCTCTACGTCGTCAATGCGCGTTCGAATGACATTTCCGTGATCAATACGGCAACGAATACGGTGGTTGCGACCATTCCTGTGGCCGCGCACCCGGAATCGATTGCCATCACGCCGGACGGGACGAAAGCGTATGTCGCGCTCACGAACGGCGCTGCAGTGGCGGTTGTGGATACCTCGAGCAACACCGTCACGGCAAGCATTGCGACCACCGTTCCGTTCGGGATCGTCATCGCCAGCCCGCCGCCCGCTTCGCAGGCAACGACGCTGACGCTGACGCCGCCGAACCTGAACTTCAATTCGCAGGTCATCGGCACCACCAGTGCGCCGCAAACCATCCGCGTGATGAATCCGGGCACTACGGCGGTCACCCTGACGAGCATTGGCTTGTCGGGTCCGAACGTCGGAGACTTCCACCTGGTCAATGGCTGCCCGGCACCCCCAAATACCTTGGCGGGCGGAGGGATTTGCAATCTGCAGGTAAGCTACGGACCGAGCGTCTCCGCGGCCAGCACAGCGCTGGTGACAATTAACAGCACCAATGGCATTGCCAGCTCTTCGCAAAGCGCGCCGCTCAGCGGGATGGGCATCAGCCTGGTTTCAATTGCCATCACGCCAGCGAATCCCTCGGTAGCAGTGGGCCTGACGGTTCCGCTGACGGCCACCGGGACCTACAGCGATAACAGCACGCAAAATATCACCAGCCAGGTGACGTGGAAGTCGGGTACAACTTCGGTTGCGACCATCAATGCCTCCGGCGTCGCCATCGGTGTTAACTCGGGCACGAGCAGTATCACGGCCAGCCTGGGCGGCATTACTTCGGCGGCGGTAACGCTCGCGGTGAGCGGGGTCAATACAAGCACCACGGTTACCTCTTCCCTCAATCCTTCGTCGGTGAACCAGACGGTGACTTTCACGGCGAGCGTTACTTCCGCCGGAGGTACACCGTCTGGCAGCGTTTCCTTCACCGCGAAGGGTAATCCCATCGCGGGTTGCACGGGGCTGACGCTGAGCAGTTCCGGTGTCGCCACTTGCACAAGCTCTGGGCTGACCGCGGGCTCCGACGCCATCGTTGCCAGCTACGCCGGCAATGCCGACTTCAACGCAAGTTCCGGCTCATTGACGCAAACGGTGAACAAGACGGCGGCACCCGTCGCTTTAATGTCGCCCATGAATCCGTCTGCCGCCGGGAATACGGTCACCTTTAGCGCAACGGTCACGCCGGTATTCAACGGCGCGCTTGCCCCCAGCGGCAGCGTTACGTTCACAACCAACACTACGACGATCACCGGTTGCGCGGCGGTCCCGCTTGCCGTCAACGGCACGGCCCTTTGCACCACATCTGGACTGCCTTCCGGCACCCAGACCATCACGGCCACGTATACGGGCGACTCCAACTTCAGCGGCAGCGTCAATTCCCTGTCGCAAACCGTGAACGCGGTGATCACCAGCTATCCGCTGACCGTGACACCGATCGGCACGGGCAGCGGCACCGTGACGGATAACACCGGAGCCATCAATTGCGTGCTCACCAATGGCACGACAAGCGGCACGTGCACGGCAAACTATGCGCCTGGCACTCCGGTGAATCTGACGGGTTCCGCGACGTCGCCCTCGACGTTCGGCGGCTGGTTCTATAATTCCAATTGCTCCGGCACTGGCGGCTGCAGCATTACGATGAACACGGATCAATCCATCTCCGCGTCATTTGTGCCGCCGCCGAAGATGGTTCCGGTCACCTTTACCGCCGGGACGAATGTCCCGACCTCGGCAGTCTACTGTCCGAATGGCACGAACCCGTGCACGGATGCAAACCAGCACGCGGTGAATCTGAACCTGCCGCAGGTGAGCACGCCATTCACCATGACGGTGCAGGCAACCGAAGTGCCTCCGAGCAACGGCAACGGCATCTGCGAGAACGGGAACACTCCGAATAACGATCTGGATTGCCGGTTCACTTCCTTCTTCAACTTCCAGACGCTGGCGAACGGCAACATAGTTGTGCCGCTGTGCTGGCCGTACTCGAACGGCAATTGCGTTCTTTACTCGGTCTATTACCAGACGCCGGGGAACGAGCCGAATCCGAACTGGTACGTCGGCCCGGTGAATTGGAAGATCCAGTGGAACAACAGTTCGTTCGTTCCCACTTCGTATTGGGCGGGCAGTTCGCCGCGGCTTTATGACAACTCGGATGGATACGTCCAGCCGAATTCGCCATACGGCACCAACTGCAACACGCCGATGCTGATCGGCAATCCGGGTGTGCCCACCAACCCGGCCATCTACTGCCAGTTCACCTACGACATCACCACGCTGTATAACGGCGCGGCAACGGTGGGAGGCGATCCTGGCATGGGCGGCAAGACCAAGGTGTTCAACGACGTGATCGTGGCGTTCCCGCCGACGAATTCGCCGGTGGTGACCGTGACTAGCGTCCCCGACAACGCGACGCCAACGACGGGTACGCCGCTGGGCGATACGATCACGCTGTCCAACAGCGCTGCGGCCTCGGCAACCGGAGTAGCGCTCAACGATCCGCTGCCTGCCGGGCAAGGCTTGTGGTCGCTCTCGGCGCCGGTGACGGGCTGCGCGATTTCTGGCGCAGTGAACAGCCAAGCGCTCGTGTGCACCGGCCTCACGGTGGCGCAAGGCTCGCCCATCGTGCTGCATGTGCAGAGCACCACGTCCACGGCCGGCATCGTGAACAATCTGGCGACGACCACCTACACGAAGCAGCAAATCCTGAGCATCGCCAGCTTCAACGTGCAAGGTGTGAACGTAACCTTCAGCGGCCTCACGGCGTCGCAGACGATCGCGGCGGGCACCGCTTCGGTGACACTGGGCGGCATCATCGGCAACGGCACGCAGTTCCCGCCGTCCGGTGAGACCGTTTCCGTCAGCATTGATGGCGTCAATCAAACGGCCACGATTGGCAGCAACGGCGTGTTTACCCTGTCCTTCCCGACGGCGTCCATCCCCGCATCCGCAACGCCGTACACCATCAGCTACTCCTACAGTGGCGATGCGGTCTACAACTTTGCCACCAACACCAGCACGACGCTGACGGTGAACGCTCCCCCACCAGGCGTCAACCTGTCTGAAACGCTGGTCTCTTCCACAACCGATGCGTCCGGGAACTATATCTTTACCATCCGGATCACCAACTCCGGCGCCGCCACTGCAAGCGCCGCCACCATCAAAACCGCCGTGCTCACAACGGTTTCCGGCACGACGAAGAAGACCACCAGTGCTTCGACGGCTTTGCCCGCCAGTCTGGGCACTATTCCGTCCTTAAGTTCCGTGACTACGACGCTCACATTCCCCGCGAGCGCCGGCTCGCCGAATACCACCGGGGCCATGAGTCTTGGCCTTGCCTTTACGGGTGGGACGGCCAGCGGCGTTTTGAAAGCGACGTTGCCATGATGCAGGAAGTGAGAAGTACCAAAACCACGGGAGGTTCGATGATTCGCATCACGAAAACCAAATTCTTGACGATGGCCGGGTTGCTGGCTCTGCTTTGCGTCCTGGTATGTCCGCCGGGGCGCGCCGATGACCTGAGCATCACCCTGGACACGCCCATAGTTGGGACCGCCGGCCAGTCGATTACAGTCTTCGGGGACATCACCAACAACACATCAAACACAATCTATTTCGTGGATGAGTCTTTGACGTTCAACGATCCGAGTTCGCTCAGCGGCAACGGCGACGTCATAGTCAACGGGATTTTCGGTATTGGTCCCGCATCGGTTGATCCCGGGACGCCGCAGACCGGCGTTGACCTTTTCACGCTGTTGATTGATCCCGCAGCCGCTCCGGGCGTCTACAACTTCAACTACTACAACCTGATTGGAAGCACCGACCCGGCTTGTACAACTGACAGCTGCGCCGGCTCGTCCGGCACGCTGCAATTTTCCGTAACGGTGAACAGTCCGGTAACTACGCCGGAACCCGGCTCTCTCGCGCTTCTGGCAAGCGGCCTCCTGGCTGGCTTGTTTTTGATCCGCCGAGCCGGCCGCTAGCGCAGTCCTCCATTTCGCTCCACATCTGAGGAAGTATGGTTGGGGTGTGCCTGCCTTTGCGACCGTGAAAATACAGCCTTCGGCCATCCGTGCCTCCCTTGGTTCCAAGGCCGACTCACCTTGGATAAGACTGACTGCATATGAGGCTGCGAACGCCTTTAGTGTCCGTGGGGCGGGCGCGCTGGCGGGTTGGCGGGATGGGTTGGCGGAGCTTGACGGGTTTGCAAGCGCTGCTGCTCTTGGGATTGTCTCTGCATAAGTTGTTGGGTCTGCTGCTGGTGCCTTTGTTCTGCTTGCTGCTTCCTGGCTTCATTGGCTTGCTGCTTTTCGAGCTTCTGATGTTCAGCATCCTGTTGTTTCTGGAGTTTCTGGCGAGCTTGCTCCTGTTGCTTGTCGAGCTTTTGCTGTTGCTGCTGGTACTTTTTATCGAGTTTGGGATCGCCCGTGTTGGGAGCGGGACGCGCCTCGGCCCTCGGAATGTCGTTGGGGTGAACAATGTTGGTTGGGCGCGGGGATGCACCGGATGGCTGCGCCTCGCGATTTTCCGAAGGTGGCAGATAGCGCCCGCCTTCCCGGGCGGGAACGGCGGCGTGGTCTTCGAAGGCTCCCACCTTGGGAGTGGCGGCGATGGGCGGCTTGCCATGATTGACGGAGGCCTTCAGTTGGCGGTCGGAGCGGGCCTGCGCAATCTGCTGAGACTGCGCGGGCGTTGCCGGGACGTGGCGTTCACGGGCCGCCGCTTCTTCCTGAGCGGTCGGCCGAGCGGCGATTCCGCCATTTCCGCCGCTGTAGCTGACGCGAGTCACATTGTTGTTGACGACGGCGGTGTTGTAGACGTTGTGAATCTCGGTCACGTTGATATTGTTTACGCTGCGATTGTAATAGAAATGGTCGTGATCCCAACGGCCGCCTTCATAGCCGTGCCCGAAATAGCCGAAACCGTAGTTGATGCCACCGTAGAACCCCACGACGGGTCCCCAGTATCCTTCCGTGAACACAAAACCTGAACCGCCCCAGCCCCAATATCCGGGCGTCCAGAGAAAACCCACCTCGGGAGGCATGACCCAGGTGCCGGGAACCCAGTAGTAATCATCGCCATCCCAACCCCAGTAACCCGGAGTCCAGATGTAGCCGTCGCCCGGACAAAGCGGCTGATCGTAGACGGGAAGCTCGGGAGGGGCGAAGTTGACGACAACGCCGACCCTAACTTGAGCGGCTGAGAACGACGATAACGCCAAGAATGCAATCCCAATCAGGAATGTACGAATGCAAAACAGCTTTCGCATGATGGTTCCTTTGCTCAAGGGCGCGCGATTCTTCTTTGCCACGGAGGCGCCTGGAGCGATTTGATTTGGGCCTATTTTCTTCGATCAACGGGCGGGATTTGATCACGCGCTCAGGATGGCATTGGTCTCCGGATGCGGCCATCGGGTTTGCACTGTATATCTGCGAGAAATCCGGGGGAGGAACAGGAAGCGAACCTGGCTCGCTTCACTTGGTATTGTTAGGTTTCAAAGTCTTCTCAAAGGACTTATGAAATACGGTGACGCTGAAAACGGGATTTTCGCGTGTACCCGTGATGCGGATGGGCAACACAGCACCCTCTTCTTTCTTTTCAAAGAACGGATCGAATGCCTTCAAGAACAACGATTTATAACCTGTCACGGTTTGTGACAGCTTGGCGTGGAGAACAAGATGACCGGCGAGGTCGAGCGTGCCCGGCCGCCGGAGCGCATAGGAACCCGTCAGCTCCACCGTCGCCCCTTCAATCTGGAAAGTAAGTTGACGAAAGTGAACGACGGCGTCCCGGACGAAAAAATTGCCGCCGAGATCGGTGATGGCGCTGCCAACATCCTGCTCCTGAGGTTTGCCCAAGGCACGACGGCTGAGCGATTCAAGTTTCTCGCGCATTGCCGGATTGCTCCAACTCCCGCTCACCACGCCGAATCGGCCATCCAGCGAGAGTTTGTCGAGCGCACTCTCCTTGCCGGGAGGCAGCACGATCTTCGCATCTATCTTTACCGAGCCGCTTAGGATGGGTTTTTCCGAGCGCGTGGCCAGCTTGAGGAAATCCTGAATGCGGCCATCGGGCACCGTGGCTTCAAACGAAATCAGGTGGCCGCGCACGCCCGGAACACGTTCCACGGTGCCTTCCGCGATAATCAGCGAATGGCCAAGCGTGGCATTTACCGGACGGAGTTGCGTGTCGCCAGTGGTGCCGTCCACGGTTGCGGAAAATTCGGTGTGAAGCGGCACGGGCTCTCCTACGGCATCAAGAGTGAAATCCGGCGTGTCGGTAATTCCCTCTACTTCCAGCTTCGTGAGAACACCTCTGTACCTGCCAGTGGAGGACAAAATGCCGCCGATTCCTGGAAGCGGGGTAAGGTCGGCGTGGTCGAACTGGTATTCGCCAGTGATGGGCGTTGCTCCAGGGTCATCGGAGTTCCATGGTCCGAATTGCCCGCGAGTAGCGATCTCCCCCACCGGTTTGCCATTCGTCAAATTGCCCTGGAACCGAAATGGATCGGTTGGGCTGGCCGAGCTAAGGGTTAGCTGGTGAATCTGCCACTCGAGAGGGGCTTTGGCGGACTGGTGCGGCAAGATGCGAATCACCGCTTGTTCACAAATCACTTGATCCACGACAACATCCGACATTCTATTGGTGAAGGACCGATTAGCCGGCTCGGACTTTTCCTCTTGAGCTTCACGAGGTGGAATCGTTATTTGAAGGTCGTGAACATACAACACCGGTATGTGTGGTACCGGCCGAAGCAACGAAAGCAGTCCGCCGGAAAACGCGAAGGAACCGATTTGGATGAGGGGTGGTACATCCACGCGGCCGTGATAACGCAACGTAAGGTTGCTGCCAGCTACTCGCAGCCGCGGCACAACCTGAATGTGCAATTCCTGAAGCTCAACGTCGCTCTGGAAACGATGCGCCAGAGTTCGCATGACGGCGCGGCGCGCGTAGGCCTCGACGAAGCTTGGCCTGAAATACAGAAGGCCGATGCCTGCACACAGCCACACCAAGACAACAATGGGGATCATCACCCACGATCTAAATGGGATGCGGCTGGCCTCGAACATTTACGGATCCTCTCTAACTAAATACCGGCCGCCCTCCGGCCAGATCTGGAAAACCTTGGCCGGAGGGACGATAGAGTCTTGCGTTCCTGGTCTTTTTGCAGAACTGCCGGCAAGCGGACTAGGGGATCGGCCTGCGTCCCTGAATGACACGCACCAAAATAACGATGATGGCCAACACCAACAGGATGTGGATAAAGCCACCTAGGGTATAGGAAGTGACCAGGCCGAGAAGCCACAGAATCAGAAGAATGATACCGACCGTCATCAACAGATCCATTGTTTTTTCTCCTTAGCAGCAAGTGCGAGCGACATTGGGGCCGCGTTGAATGCGGACCGTTGTTCAGCGCAGAGTTTAGAGACGGAGTGAAAAACGAGCTATCGAGTGAATGATGTAAGGGGTCGGTGTAGTTTATGTAGCTGAAGTCCCCGGGTACGCTTTCTGGCTCGTGGGTGAGTCGTGTTCTAAAAAAGGGCCGGTGAGGGCCAGCCCTTTTCATTCACTGCGCTAGTTGAACAAAGATCGAACTAGCTGCCCGAACCATGCGCCTTGAACTTATCGCTTTGCGTGTCCGCGGCAGCATGGAGCGAACGAGTGAATTCGTCAATTTGTTTTTCGGCTTGATCCTTGGCCATGCCGTAGCGCTCCTGAAGTTTTCCAACCAACTGGTCGCGCTTGCCGCTGATCGTCGTGAGGTCGTCATCGGTCAACTTGCCCCACCTCTCCTTGACCTTGCCGGTGTATTGTTTCCACTTCCCTTCGATTTGATCCCAATTCATGAATGCCTCCACGTAAAGGTAGTTCTGCCGACAATCCATCCTGCCCACAACCGGCGGAGGAACGTGTAGCAGACAGTCTCATCAAAACGCAATTGGGAAATGGAAAACATACAGGATTGCACCATATGCAAAAGAAATTCACTGGAGTCATGGACCTGCACAGCCGAATGCATCAGCACCCGGCTGGAAATACAGGGAATTACGGATAGTCCGGGCAGGCTGGCCAGCGGAAAATCGGCACAACATAAATCCACATGGGAGGTTCGCTTAATGAGCGGCAGAACATGGATTGGAGTGGCCCTGGTTATCGTTGGAATTTTCGCGCTTGCTTACCAAGGGTTTTCGTATACGGTTCCGAAAAAAGAGGTTGATCTCGGGCCAATCCAAGTGACCAAGGAAGAGAAACACACCATCCCGCTACCGCCAGTTCTGGGCATGCTGGCATTAATCGGCGGGATCGTGGTGGTGATAACAGATCGTCGTGATAAGTGAATCCATTAAAAAGGAGAAGGTTATGAATCGGCGGAAAACTGCGGTGATTGGCATGTTGAGTCTGGCGCCCCTGAGCGTCGCGGGCCCTAAACCGGATGACACAAAGGAAGTGGACCGAATGAAAAACGCGGGAACGGTTCTCCAGGAGATCCTCGATCTTCCCGACGACATACCCCAGGACATGATGGATAAAGCGCGTTGTGTGGTTGTGCTTCCTTCGGTCCTGAAAGCCGCGTTCATCGCGGGAGGAAGTTATGGTCGCGGAGTAATGATGTGCCGTACCGGCAAGGACTACACGGGAGCATGGGGCGCTCCTGCCATGTATGCGCTGGAAGGCGGGAGCGTCGGACTACAGATTGGCGGAGAGGCCACTGACTTTGTGATCCTGGTGATGAACAACCGTGGGGTGGACAGTCTTTTGCACAGCAAAGTGAAGCTGGGTGGAGACGTCTCGATTGCCGCCGGCCCAGTGGGACGTACCGCTTCGGCGGATACGGATGCCTATATGCGCTCCGAAATGCTGAGCTATTCGCGCGCGCGAGGGGTGTTTGCCGGCATCTCGCTGGAAGGCTCTACGCTTCGCCCGGACGACGACGCCAACCGCCGCGTCTACGGAAGCGAGGCGTCCGCGGAGAACATCATCAAGGACTCGAAGTATGCAGCCCCCGAAGCCGGAAAACACATGGCCACCCGGCTGCAAAAGGCGAGCCCACAGTTGAAGCCCTGAGATTCACACACTCACGGGAACGCGGGCGAAGCGGAATCCGCTTCGCCTTTTTTATTGCGGGCCATCCTTGCCAGTCGCCATGGTCGCAATCCATGCAACAAGTTCTCTACTCAAAAAAAAAAGCTCGCCCTTCCGAGGAAGAGCGAGCCTCGATAAAGCTTGCCAACGTGGTTTAGTGGCCAGTCCCCGCGCGGCGTGCTTCGCGATCCTCCGACTTATCGCCCGTGGAAGATTCGCTGACTGCGGAGATGTCTTCGGCTCCGGTGGTTTCCATGATGCGCTTGGCGCTATCGATCTCTTCGGAAGAGTCGCAATGCACGGAGAGCAGAATGCCGCCCTTTTGCAGGCGTCCCTCGTAGCGCTTGGCTTCGTATTCCGGCAGGCCCAGACCAACCAAAGCGCCGGAAAACCCGCCGACTGCGCTGCCCACGCCAATCCCCGCAAGCGTCGCCATGATGGGGCCGGCAGCAATAAAAGGGCCCAGCCCTGGGATAGCGAGCGCCCCGATGCCCACCAGCCAGCCAAGCGTTCCGCCTATCACCGCGCCGGATCCCGCGCCAACCGTTGCACCTTCCGGCGCCTTGCTGCCCTTTTCTGTTACTAGTTCCTTCGGCCCGAGGTTTTCCGGAAGAAGCAGCGAAATGTCCGTACTTGCAAATCCCGCGTCGCGGAAAGAGCTGATCGCTTTCTCCGTTGCCGTTCGCGTGGAATAGATCCCGAGAACTGATTTTTTCATGTTCGTCTCCTGTATACGCAGATTGAGTTGCGGCAGCGAGCCAGACATTTCTGAAGCGTCCGTCCGGCGTATGTCGCCGCTTCAATAGAGAGTGAAACAGATGCGATGCGGATCAAATACAAGCAGTACTGGAGAAACGCAGGAGCAATGCCTGATGGCCGTGCATTTCGCCTTCGGCATGCTCAGTGTGATTGCGCCGGCAAGTTTTTGATACCCGCGTAAGTATATTTCTACATGAGGCTCAGGCCCTTCACCGATGTAAACAAAGCTGACGCTCTCTTACTCTGGCCTCGCAGCCCCACACTTTCTTAAGGAGCAGTCTATGAAACTCAAGTTTGCAATCGGAACCATGATTCTCAGCGCTGGCTTGGCCGTGCTGACCTCCGCGGGGACGTACGGAAATAATCTCCTTTCGCCTCGCGTTACGCCCAAAACACAGGATCCGGATAATACGACCACCAACAAGCAAGAGACCCAGCCGGGCGGGACAACCGCTGATCAACAGAGCGAGACTCCGGCCGACCGCGATTTGGCCCGGAAGATCCGCAAGTCCATCACCGACGACGGTTCCCTTTCGACGTACGCTCACAACGTCAAGATCATCGTGCGAAACGGCACGGTGGTGCTGAAGGGTCCCGTGCAGTCCGAAGACGAAAAGAAGACCATTGGCGTCAAGGCGGAGGAAATTGCCGGAGCCGGAAACGTGAAAAACCTTCTGACCGTAAAGGCTTGACACTTTTAAGTCCGGCCGCTCCCGGCTTCTTAATCTGTTGGAGCCGGGAGCGGCTTCGAAATACAGGGAATCCTGTATTCAGGCCGGGCCTCCCCGCGTCCAGAATGGAAGTGGCCGGGCGGAACAGGCCGAATCGGAAAATCGTTTATGATACAAGGACACGACCTAGGAGCGAGCATGGCAGCCGGCTCAAGGCCCTCGCCAGGGGCTAACCACGGTGCGTTGAGAATTCTAATCGTGGACGACCACGATATCCTGCGCCGCGGGTTGCGCGAGATTTTATGCGCAAAGCCTGGATGGGAAGTGTGTGCGGAAGCAAGAACCGGGAAAGAAGCAGTGACTCTCGCGGAGCAACTACAACCACAGGTCGTCGTGATGGACGTCAGCATGCCTGACCTGAACGGCCTGGAAGCGGCGCGGCGCATTCATAAAGCCTTGCCGAAAACAGGCATTCTCATTCTCACCATGCACTTTTCGGATCAATTGGTGCGAGAAGTGATCGAATGCGGGGCTCGCGGGTACATCCTGAAATCGGATGCGGATCGGGACCTCGTCGCGGCGGTAGATTGCATTGCCAACCGGCGGACGTTTTTTACGTCGCGCGCCTCGGAAATGCTTCTGGCAGGCCAGGCGGCGCCGACCTGCCACGTGGAGCCAACCGTTCCTCTCCGCAGCCGGCTGACGTCTCGCGAACGCGAAATCGTGCAGTTACTGGCAGAGGGGAAAAGCAGCAAGGAAGTGGCGGCCGCATTGGGAATCAGCGTCAAAACGGCGGAAACGCACCGCGCCAACATTATGCGCAAGCTGGAAATTCACAGCGTGTCCGAACTGGTGCGCTACGCCATCAAGAATCAGATCATTGAGGCTTGACCGTATAACCACGGAAAATAGTATCTTCCGCGTACAAGGGCAGACCCATGCCGCGCGTATTGATTGTCGACGACCATGCATTTGTGAGACGCGGAGTGCAGAACATTCTTAGTGCGTTTCTAGACTGGGAATTGTGCGGTGAAGCCGGAAACGCGGCTGATGGAATTCGCATGATCCATGCACTGAAGCCCGACGTCGTGCTGATGGACGTTTCCATGCCCGGAATGGACGGGATCCAGGCCACCCGCGAAGTGCGCAATGCCGATCCGCAAACCAAGATTGTCCTGATCACCTTGCACGAATCGGTGGAAGTTCTGCGCAGCGGCTTTCGGGCCGGAGCGAACGGCTATCTCTTGAAAGCGGATGCGGAAGAGGAACTGATCAAAGCGCTGCGCATCGTGGTGGGGAACGGGAGTTATATCAGCCCGAAATTCGATCCCCATATCGTTGAGCAGGTTCTCAGAGACATTCAGGCGCCCCGCTAAAAAGCGAAAGAAATAAAAGTTCGAATGGGAGCGATGGCCTGTTGCCGTGATATACAGAAACTGTTGATGTCAAATTCTCACAGATCTATAGAGTAGGAGTGCCCGGCCCGGTGTTCTCTTCTCCGACAGCAAGCCCAGACGTTTCTAGCTCCTCTATGCGCTGGGCTTCGCTCATCCTGACCTTGTTGCTCCTTGGCATTACGGGTGTGATTGGCTACATCACTGTGGAGCGCGTGAAATCCAGTCGGGATCTGGTGCTGCACACCTATCAAGTTCGCGGCCGCTTGAAAGATCTGCGCGCCGATATCGGGGAAAGTCACGCCAACTTTGACCTTTTTCAGCTCTCGCGCAATCCCAACGAAGCAGCACAGCTGGAATTGCAAATTGCGGAGCAGAGCGAAATCGTTGATGAACTGCTCCAGTTGACCCGCGACAACCCCATTCAATACGCCCATCTGCTGGCCTTCCAGGCCACTCTCCGCCAGGATTTCGCGCAACTCCGGAGTTGCGTGGCCGGCGCCAGGTGCCTGCAACCGGATCCAACTAAACCGGACTCCCTTGCAGAGATCAGCGAGCGCCGGCGCGCCATGTACGGCATGCTCCGCGAATTGGAAAGCGTGGAAGACAGCCTCCTGGAGGCGCGCCTGAAGGAATGGGACCGCCTCTTTGTCCGTATGGTGGCCACCTCGGTGGGGAGTTTTTGCCTTGCCCTAGTCCTTTTGATCTACAACCTGCGCCTGCTGCTGGATGAAATTGAGCGGCGCAGGAAACAGGAACTCATCGAGAAGCGCAACGCGGAATCCTACCGCATGCTGAGCGCCCGCATTCTGGAGCTGCACGATACCGAGCGCCGCAAGATCGCCCGTGAACTTCACGACAGTGTCGGACAATATCTCGCGGCGCTGAAAATCAATATCGGCCAGTTGCAGCGACAGGAGGCCGGCATTGCTGGCCCTTTGCAACCCAGAGTTGCAGAATCGCTGGAGCTCGCCGACCGCGCCATCGGCGAAATTCGTACCATTTCCCACCTGCTGCATCCTCCGCTGCTCGACGAACTGGGTTTCCACGCCGCCGCCCGGTGGTACGCGGAAGGGTTCGCCCAGCGAAGCGGCATCAAAGTGGAGCTGAAGCTGGCGGAAATCAGCGCGCGCTTGCCCCGCGAGATCGAGTTCGCCCTTTTCCGCGTCCTCCAGGAATCGCTCACCAATGTTCACCGCCACTCCAAAGCGAGTTTAGTTGTGATTGAAGTGGAATGTACCGACGACGACGTGATTCTGAATGTGCGTGACGACGGACAAGGCATTCCAGCCCCCGTTCTGGAGGGTTATCGCGCGGGCGGCGGCGGGGGCATCGGACTGGCCGGCATGCGTGAACGTTTAGCCGAATTGGGCGGAACACTCGAAGTGGAATCCGGGTCGCAGGGTACGCGAATCCAGGCCACACTGCCCACGAAGGAATGCGATCCGAAGGATCCTCCTGCGGAAAAAATCTCCGTGGAGCCCACCTAAATGGTAATTAGGGATCCGCGGTTAGCGTTACTTCAGCTTAAAATCACCTTTCCATTCATTGCATTGAAAACGAAATATTCCCCCGGAGTTCTTTCGCTCAGTTCCGTCAGCTGCTTTTTTGCTTCTTCCAAGGATTCCACTGCCTTGATCCAAATTGGTTGGCCGTCGGATAGCCGCATGAAAATATCAAATTTGGCTCTCAAAACTCCCTCCTCGACTCCGAAATCGTAGGATCATTCAGTTCGTCTGCACTTCCATAGGGGCAAAGAGATTGCCATTCCGCCAAGACAACTCTAAGTTTCCCTGTTTCAGTCAAATACGCGGTAGTCGAGAGCTTTCCGCAGCGGCCAGGTTTTCGAGTAAAGTTGAAGAATTTTCAGAGGCTGAGTAGATACTTCAAGGTATCCGTACCATTACCAGTTGCGCCTATGGAGCGTAGGAGGGGAGGGACGCCAGGGAAGACGCCCCTCGTTGGTCAGGTCACGTAGACTTGCGGTTAAAGCCAGCTTGCTATTGGCTCACGGTAAAGACCATCGGGTGATTTCTGTACGGCTGTGAATTCTGCTGCCAGTTGCAGGTAAGCGCAGTTCGCGATTTAACAACTCATAACCCGAAGCTCGTCAGTTCAAACCTGCCCCCCGAATCGAGCTGGCCACATTCGCTCCTCGGGGCGGCCGGGGAATTACAAAGCGACTGATGCATGGCGTAAAGAGTTCAGGAATTCGCCTCCAATTGAAAAAAGAAATAGGAAACACCGCGTCCATTTGCGTCCAACAAACAGCCCGGATGGACGCTTTTTCGCGCCTAAAGCCCAGTAAAGCCAACTGCATCAACAGGATTTATGGAGCGGGCGATGGGAATCGAACCCACGTCCGAAGCTTGGGAAGCTCCATATCAAACTCTGAAAGCGATTGATCTGGCGGCACTTAACGTTTCGAAAGACGGCCCCAATTGGAAACTAAATGGAAATTAAAAGCAGAGACAGATTGCGTCTCCCGACGCGGCTGGAAGAGCGTCTTTCCAACCCTTCGGTTAACAGCCGAGCGGGACAAAAATCTAAGTGCCGCGTCTGGTGTCGCTTACATAAGACTCGGAGCCATTCTTACTTTTCTAGCTGCACCCAATCTTGCACCCAAAAATATTCGCAATCAGCCCACGACAGCTGACGCCCTATGTCCCACATCGCCGTATCTGGACAGCGATTTGAGATTGTTGAGATCAGGCGGCAATTCGTCGGGGGCGGTCGTCGCGCACAACTCTCACCCTCACCGACCTGACCCACGCCCAAATGACGAAAGGGTGGGTTAACAACCGCCACCAAAAGAGAGCAGCGAACCCATCTTATAAAAGGTACTCAGCGGTGTCTGTCTTGACGGGCGATCTTGGTCGCCCGTCAAGTCTCGAACGTACTCACCAGGTTTTGGGTCACCTCGCGGCCTCGATGCCGTCGAGGGTGCTCGTGACTCCCGAGGCGCCATGATCGAAGCGCGCTCTTATTGAATGCTCGTTAGGTGCCCCCTATGCCCGCTACGGGGCGACGATGTTGAAAAGTGGATCGAATGGAACCAAAAGACCGATCAAATCCTTAAACTTCTGTTGATCTCCGCTAATCTTGACTGCTCCTGAGCCGAGTTCTTTTTCCACGTTTGATTCCTTGAGAAGAATGCTGTCCATACTGGATCGCGGCATTGTGAGAGTGAAATCCGCCGCTGGCAACTGTTTGTTTTCTGTATAGGTCAACGCCGAATTCTTCAGGGTGACCGCGAATCGCTCGTGCGTGTCGGGGAGGATCCAA
>Ga0335070_10000056_pt1 | contig 132740 bp, 104 predicted proteins | sample Lox_Sample_13_FD_206722 | JGI IMG/M metagenome (GOLD analysis project Ga0335070, IMG submission 206722) | Soil microbial communities from Loxahatchee National Wildlife Refuge, Florida, United States - Lox_Sample_1.3 | ecosystem: Environmental > Terrestrial > Soil > Wetlands | place: USA...
TCCTGCGCCACGATTTTCCCAAACGCGTGGCGGCCGATGCGGGCTACACCTCGCCCGCGCTCCCCGTCACCGTGCAACACTTGACGAGCGAAGGCCTAAGCCCGCCGTTCATCAAATATATGAGCGGCTGGAAAGGCTTCGTCGCCGAAGAGGCGGCATGAAGCGCGCACTCATTTTTCTTGCGATGGCATTGGCGGGGGGTGCGCCATCCGCCCACGCCGTCGATTGCCGCGCGCTCAAGCTCGCCAGTTTCGACATCGACTATGCGGCCACGCGCGCCCCCGTCACCATCGACGGTCGCGATTACGCTTTCCTGGTCGATACCGGCGGTTACGTCTCCACCATTTCACCGGCCATCGTCGAGGCGTTGAACCTCAAGCCCGCGCCCATAGAAACCGGCGGCGAAATCTACATGGCCGACGGCACCGTCATCGATCAGGTGGTGACGGTGAACGAAGTCCAGGTGGGCTTGAGCAAGACCAACGCCGTGCGCTTCGCCGTCCAGCCCGAAACAAGCCGCGCCGGCATGCAGTTTTTCCAGGGCACGCTCGCCCCCGATTTCCTGAAGAAATTCGATCTCGATTTCGATTTCGGCAATCGCAAGCTCAACCTGATGTCGCCGGAACATTGCGCGGGCAATGTCGCCTATTGGTCGTCCAGCGCAATCGCCGTCCCGTTCCGCACCGATGCCGCCAACCACATCATCGTGCCGGTGAAGCTCGACGGCGTGCAAACCACCGCCGTCGTCGATACCGGCGCAAGCCACACCGCGATGAGCGAGTTGATGGCAAGCCGCGCCTTCAACCTCACGCCCGATCGCGGCCTCACCCGCATCCTGGGCGCGAGCGATCATTCCCTCGTGCAATACGAACACCGGTTCAAGGTGCTGGCGCTCAACGGCGTGGAGTTCGACGATCTCACGATTGCCATCCTGCCGGACGATATGGCCAAAAGCGTCGCCAAAAACTACAAATTCAAAATGGCCGATCAGCGCCCCACAGGCCCGGTGATGAACGCCTATCCCATCATCATCGGCATCGATCAGCTGCGCAAAACCCATCTCTACGTCGACTACAAGAACGAGACGCTCTACATCACCGCGGCGAGCGCGCCTGTGGACGCGCAGGCGGAAGCACCCTAGAGCGGCGTGTGAATCGATTTGTTGTAACTCGTTTGTCATCCCGGACGCGCGAAGCGCGATCCGGGACCCATAGCGAAACGGCGAGATGGGTCCCGGCTCTACGCGATGCTGACGCATCGCTTGGCCGGGATGACAGACAAGGGTGCTGCAAACGGAGCACAATCTGCTTCAGCGAACTTCAACCGGCGTCACAGGACGTCGCCCGATCTGACCCGCAGGATCAATCGCGCCGCCGCCGCCCGGCGCGCACCACCGGCACAAGCGCCAGCAGGATCGCCACGGAAGCAATGCCCACCGCAATCAGACTCGCCGGCGTAAACCGCGACCGCGCGCGGACATGAATGTGATCGCCAATGCTGAACTCCACCTCCGAAACCATCGCCTCGGGATGCGGCCCGACATCGGGTTCGTCTTCGATGGAGTGGGGCGCAATGGTTTGGGGATCGTGCATCATGCTTCAACCCTAACCCAATCACCGCGGCTGCGACAGCGCGCACTTCCACTTGCCTCCTAGACGCGGGGGTGCGATAGCGACACCGTACGGACCGACGTTGAGAAGCGGCGGCGGCTGGGGCCTACCGTACCATCTCTGCATCAAAGCGCCTGCGCTGCTTGCTCCAGGCGTTTGTCGAGCGTGACCAGATCCACACCTTTGTTTGCTGCGAGCCAAAGATAGGTCGCGTCGTAAAGCGAAAGCCGCGCAGCTTCGCCAAGACGGATGGCTTCCCCAAAATCCACGTCCATTTCGTGAATCCCGAAATCATCGAGATTGGCAAATGCCTCCAGCAACGCATCTCGTTCGTCCGGGCGCGCTCGGATTTTCTTCAGACAAATATTTGCCAATTCATATCGAAGCAGAGTGGGAGCAAAGAGATGGCAATCCGAAAGCGCATCGTTCACGGCCTCGTATCCCGGTTCCAGAAACAGGATGGCCGCAATGGCGGAGGCGTCCGCAATTTTATCTGTCACGATCTTCTCTGATCCATTTGGCGGATTCTTCCGCGCGCGTCATGGGCAGTCTTTGCAGGCGCTTCACGATTTCGTCGAGCGGCCGCTTGCGCGAAGGTTTGCTGATCTCATCGACAAGCGCCCGCAACTCTCCCTGCAGCGAGCGATGATTGCGCTTCGCGCGTTCGCGCAGGATTTCGACCTGTTCTTCCGGCACGTCTTTGATCGAGAGGTTGATGCCCATCGTGATGGCTCCGATTTGGCGCCAAAATGACGCCATTTCCGAACCTTGTCAACATAATCCGAAATTTGTTCAAAAAAGAAGCTTGAAATCCTATGAACAGTACTCTATATTCCTCCTATCGAACGATAAGGGAATTAAGACACTGCTGTAGCTATACCGCAAGAAAAATACAGGCAAGGGTGCAATTTGCGTGCATCCGCGCGACCGGAAAATGCTTTCGAGCCAAGGGCTTGGTGGGGCAGGGGGCCGGGAATCGCATGTAAGCTGGGGCAGAGGTGGAAGCGAGATGCGTCCTGTGGTGTCGGCCGGTTCGGGCCTTCGGCAGGCGGCGGTGTAGCGAGGAAGCCAACAAAAAAGCCCGCCAGGGTTCCGGCGGGCTTTTTTGTTGGGGGCGCTTCGTGGCGTTGCTGCGCAACGCACCTCAGCATGACGAACCCGGTGCCCGTCATCCTGAGGTGCATCGCAAAGCGATGCCTCGAAAGATCAGGCGACCTTCACCTTCTTCTTCGCCGCTTCGAATTTGCGGAACATCTCGATCCGCTCATCGTCGGAGAAATTGTCCTTCACGTCGCGCCAGATCGCGTCTTCCTCTTCCTTGATGTGGTGGTTCACCAGTTCCTTGAGCACCTTGGCGCAGGCGGTGAACTCCGGCGAGGTGCGGTTCTTGATCTTGCCGAGCTGCGTCAGCGTCTTGTCGGCCAGGCCGTGTTCGATATAGCCCTCGTTGCCGTCCACCTTCGCGTCCTTGTCCTTCAGCTTCAGCACCGCGTCATACACCACCGTCTGCTCCGCCTTGGTGTGCGGCACCAGCGCTTTCTTGATCTCCTTCAAAAGCTTGGTGCGTTCCGGCGCGCGCTCGCTGTCCACCAGCTTTTTCAGCAGGTCCTGCACCTCGTCATGCTCCTGTCCGAGCTTTTCGAGGATGTCCATGTCGCCGGGTGCGGTGCGTCCGTTGGTGTCTTTCTTGCTGGCCAGGCCAATGCGTTCCATGAATGCCATGAGCGTGAACTCCCGTTGTCTCTCGCGCAGTAACGCAGCGAAGTGCGGGGCAGTTCCGTGAGCGCAGATTATTCCGGCGTCAGAGCATCGCCGGGATCACGCGATCCGGCGGTTTGTGGCCATCGGCGAAGGTCTTGATGTTGATGATCACCTTCTCGCCCATGTCGATGCGGCCTTCGATCGTGGCCGATCCCATGTGCGGCAGCAGCACCACATTGTTCAGTTTGAGCAGCTTGGGGTTCACCGCCGGTTCGTGTTCGAACACGTCCAGCCCCGCGCCCGAAAGCTGTCCGCCTTCCAGCATGCGCGCCAGGGTGTTCTCGTCGATCACCTCGCCGCGCGCGGTGTTCACGATGTAGGCCTGGGGTTTCATCAGCTTCAGACGCCGCGCCGACAGCAGGTGATACGTCGCCGGCGTGTGCGGGCAGTTGACGGACACGATGTCCATCCGCGCCAGCATCTGGTCCAGGCTTTCCCAATATGTCGCTTCCAGCTCGTTCTCGATGTCGTGATGAACGGGTTTGCGGTTGTGATAGTGGATCTGCAGGCCGAATGCCTTCGCGCGGCGCGCCACCGCCTGTCCGATGCGGCCCATGCCCACAATGCCCAGCCGCTTGCCCCAGATGCGATGCCCCAACATCCAGTTGGGCGACCAGCCGCGGAAATGTTCCGCCTCGATCTCCTTCACGCCTTCGACGAGGCGCCGCGGCACGGCCAGGATGAGCGCCATGGTCATGTCGGCCGTGTCTTCGGTCAGCACACCCGGCGTATTGGTCACGGCGATGCCGCGATCGAGCGCGGTCTTCACGTCCACATTGTCCACGCCGGTGCCGAAATTGGCGATCAACTTGAGGTTGGGCCCCGCCCGCACGATCACCTTGGAATCGATCCGGTCGGTGACCGTCGGCACCAGCACGTCGGCCTTCTGCACCGCCTCGATCAGGGCGGCCTGGTCCATCGGCGTGTCGTCCACGTTCAGGCGCGTGTCGAACAGCTCGCGCATGCGCGTCTCGATGGCGTCCGGCAGCTTGCGCGTGACGATGACGAGCGGCTTCTTGGCGGGCATTGGGCCTCCGGCGGGCCGTAATGCACTGAGGGCCCCGTTCAGGCCCGGTATTAGCAGATGAAGCCCCTGCGTCAAGGATTGGCCTTGCGGCACCGGGCCCCTTTTGCGTGCCTATGACGTTGAGGTTACAGTTCTTTTTCAGGGGGCTTCCAGGAGTGGTTCGGTACATGCGGCGTATGCGCGTTTTCCGGTGTCTCGCGGTCTTGGCAGTGGCTATTGGGGGGATGGGGTTCGACCGCGGCGCGCCCCCCTTCCAGCGCCGCTATGTGAGTCTGGCCCGTACCGAAGTGAACATGCGTGAAGGTCCCAGCTTCGATCACAAGATCAGGTGGGTCTATCACCGCGAAGGCCTGCCCATGCTGGTGGTCGCGCAATACGATATCTGGCGCCGCGTGAAAGACCCCGATGGCGCTGTCGGCTGGATCCAAAGCTCCATGCTCTCCGCTGCGCGTACTGTCGTGGTGACCGGCAATGCGAACGCACCCTTGCGCGATGGCCCTCGGACCGGATCGCACATCTCCGCCTACATGCAGCCCGGCGTGATCGCGCGCGTGCAGGCTTGCAAACCCGAATTCTGCGAAATCGTCACCGCTGGTGCCGTAGGCTGGATGAACAAGAAATATCTCTGGGGAGTCGACAAGGGTGAAACCTTCTGAAGAACCCGCTGCAAGCGGGTTCGACGCGCCGGGGGGCGAAGCGTCGGGAAATCCGGCCATCGCTGCCGCTGCGGAAGCAGAAGGCCTTGCGCGCATGCTGCACGCGCCGCACGGCATCTCCACAACGGGCGACGCCGCTGCAAGTCCGTTGGGACAGGTTTCGTGGGCCACGTTCGAATGGGCGCGAAACCCCTACGTGCTCCTCATCACGATTTATCTCTTCGCCCCATACTTCGCGAACCATGTGGTCGGCGACGGTGTGCGCGGACAGGGTCTGTCCGGAGAGATACAGGCCTATAGCGGCATCGTGATTGCGATCCTCGCGCCCTTCCTCGGCGCCATCGCCGATTGCGGCGGCAGGCGCAAACCCTGGATCGCGCTTTATGCGGGCGTCATGGCCGTGGCGATGCTGCCCATGTGGTTTGCAATGCCCCATTCGACGGGATGGGATCTGTTCTTCATCGGCGCACTCATCGCCACCGCGAACGTCGCGTATGAATTCTCGGCTGTCTTCCACAATTCGCTTCTGCCCACCATCGTCACGCAACGCGGCATTGCGGGCCTGTCCGGCCTCGGACTCGCGCTTGGCAATGCGGCCGGCATCATTCTTCTGCTTTTCATGTTGGTCGCGTTTTCACTGCCGGGAATGGTGCCGTGGAGTTTCATTCCCGCGCACCCGCTCTTCGGCATCGATCAGGCGGCGCATGAACCCGAACGTCTGGCCGGTCCCGTCTGCGCGATATGGCTGATCCTGTTCAGCATCCCGCTCTTCCTGTTCACGCCGGATCGCCCGTCCTCGAACACACCGCTGTTCCAGGCGATGATCGCGGGCGTGAAAAGCGTCATCCGCACCACCCGCAGCCTCAAACATTATCGCAACGTCGGCATGTATTTGCTGGCGCGCCTCTTCTTCAACGATGGCATGACAGCAGTATTGGTGTTCGGCGGTATCTACGCGTCGAGCACGTTCCACTGGGGCCCGATCCCCATGCTGATCTACGGCATCGAGCTCAGCATCTTCGCGGTGTTCGGCGGTTTCTTCGGGGGCTGGCTGGACAACCGGCTGGGTTCGAAACGCGCGATCTTCGTCAGTATCGGCGGCACCACGCTATTCGGTTTGCTGTCGCTTACCATGGGCCCAGACCGTATCTTCTGGTTCATCCCTTACGATGTCACCGGCCCCAAACTCTGGTCCGCGCCTTTCTTCAGCACCTGGCCGGAAGTGATCTATCTCAGCATCGTCAATTTCGTCGCCGTTCTCATCACGGCGGGTTACGCCAACAGCCGCACGATGCTCGCCCGCATTGCACCCGTTGAACGTATGACGGAATTCTTCGGCCTCTATTCTTTATCCGGCCAGTCCACGAGTTTCCTCGCGACCGGTTTCGTGGGCTGGCTGACATTGGCCTCCAACAGCCAGCGCATCGGCCTCCTGGGCGAGACGCTATTTCTGACGACCGGGCTGCTCCTGATGTTCTTCGTGAAGGAAGAACGCGTGGAAGCAATCTGACCGTTCAGTGACGGAAGTGCCTGACGCCTGTGAATGCCATCGTCAGCCCCCCGTCGTCGGCCGCCTTGATGACGACATCATCGCGCATCGAACCGCCGGGCTGGATCACCGCTGTCGCACCCGCTTCCGCCACCGCCATCAAACCGTCGGGGAAGGGAAAGAACGCATCCGATGCGGCCGCCGAGCCCACGGTCATCGGCTCGGCCCAGCCCGCGGCCTGCGCCGCTTCCTTCGCCTTGATGGCGGCGATACGGGCGGAATCGACGCGGCTCATCTGGCCAGCGCCGATGCCGGCAGTGACGCCGTTCTTCGCATAGACGATGGTGTTGGACTTCACATGCTTGGCAATCGTGAAAGCAAACAGCATGTCGGTGAGTTCGGTCTCGGTCGGTGCGCGCTTGGTGACGATCTTGAGATCGGTCCGGCTCGTATGGGCGTTGTCGCGGGTCTGCACCAGGAAACCACCCGCAACGGTTTTGAATGTCCACCCCGCCGCGCGCGGATCGGGTAACCCGCCTGCCAGCAAAAGCCGCAAATTCCGTTTCGCGGCGAGAATGCGCTTGGCGTCTTCGTCGGCATCCGGCGCGATGATGACTTCGGTGAAGAGCTTTGAAATCTCCTCCGCGGTCGCACCGTCGAGTTTGCGGTTGAACGCCAGAATGCCGCCATACGCGCTCACCGGATCGCAAGCCAGAGCCTTCGTGTAGGCATCCGCCAGCGAGGTGTCGACCGCTACACCGCAGGGATTGGCGTGTTTGATGATCGCGCACGCCGCGCTTTCCTTCGGATCGAACTCGGCCACCAGCTCGTAAGCCGCATCCGTATCGTTGATGTTGTTGTAGGAGAGTTCCTTGCCCTGCACCTGCTCGGCGGTCGCCACGCCGAACCGCTTTTCGCTGGTGGTATAGAACGCAGCTTCCTGATGCGGGTTCTCGCCATAGCGCAGCGATTGGAGCAGATGCCCGCCAAACGTCCGCCTGCGTGGCGGCTCCTTGTCGCCGTCTTTTGCGAGCTCGCGCGCCAGCCAGCCGGAAACCTCGGCGTCGTAAGCCGAGGTGCGTGCGTAAGCGATCTGCGCCAGCTTGCGCCGCAGCTTCAGCGTGGTCGCCCCATTGTTGGCGTCCAGTTCGGCCAGCACCGCCGCATAGTCTTCGGGATCGACCACCACGGTCACATAGTCGTGGTTCTTGGACGCCGCGCGGATCATCGCCGGCCCGCCGATGTCGATGTTCTCCACGGTTTCGTCGTAGCCCGCGCCTTTGGCGACGGTCGCCTCGAACGGATAGAGATTGGAGACCAGAAGATCGATGCCTTCGATCGCGTGATCCTTCATCGCCTTGGCGTGCTCGGGATTGTCGCGCACGCTCAAGAACCCGCCATGGATTTTCGGGTGCAGCGTCTTCACCCGCCCGTCCATGATTTCCGGAAAGCCTGTGACCTCCGAGACATCGGTCACCTTCAGCCCCGCATCGCGCAGCGCCTTCGACGTGCCGCCGGTAGAGATCAGTTGCACGTCGCGTTTGGCAAGCGCGGTGGCGAACTCAACAAGCCCTGCTTTATCGAAAACCGAAAGCAGCGCGCGACGGATCGGGCGAAGGGTCATGGCGGCGGGGATTAGAGGTTTCGCCCGGTCTTACGACCCGCCCGGGCAAAAGAGAAGGGCCCGGGATGCCTCAGGGCCGATTCGCCTGAAGAACACTGTGGATCGCGGTGGTTAGCGTCTCGAGGTCGTCGCCGCCGATGGTCAGGGCTGGGGTCAGATAGACGATATTCCGGAACGGCCGCACCCAAACCCCGGCGTCCACCAGCCGCCGCTTGAGCGCGTTCATGTCGCCGATTCTATCCAGTTCCACCACGCCGATGGCGCCCCGCACCCGCACGTCCCTCACGCCCGGCAGACCGAGACAATGCCCCAACCCGTGTGTGAGCTTTTTGGCGATCTCGGCGGATTGCAGCAGCCGCGGTTCGCTCTCGAACAGATCGAGCGAGGCATTGGCGGCAGCGCAGGCCAGCGCATTGCCCATATAAGTCGGGCCATGCATCAGCGCGTGGGAAGGATCATCGCTCCAGAACGCATCGAAGATCTTCGATGTGGCCACGGTTGCGGCGAGCGGCAACGTCCCACCCGTCAATCCCTTGCCGAGGGTGATGATGTCCGGCGCGATATTCGCCGCTTCGAACGCGAACATCGGGCCTGTGCGCCCAAAGGCGGTGAATATCTCATCGAGGATCAGCAACGCACCATGCTTGTCCGCAAGGCGGCGCAACCGTGCGAGACACATCTCGTCGTGGAACACCATGCCGCCCGCACCCTGTACCAGCGGCTCCACAAGGATCCCCGCAATCTGATCGGCATGCGAGGCGAGGAATTTGTCGAGGCGCGTCTCGCTCTCGTCGTCGCGCGGCAGGTCGGCGATGAAATGTTCCGGCAACACGCCGGTGAACAGCGAATGCATCCCTTCTTCAGGATCGCACACCGCCATGGTGGCAATGGTGTCGCCGTGATAGCCGCCCCTGAACGCGAGGAATCTGGTGCGCCCGCGCACGCCTTGGTTCAGCCAGTATTGCGCAGCCATCTTCATCGCCACTTCCACGGCCACCGATCCGCTGTCACTAAAGAACACGCGCGTCAGCTGTTCCGGCAGAAGTTCGCAAAGCCGCCGCGCCAAAGTCAGTGCCTGCTCGTGCACGAGCCCGCCAAGCATCACATGCGGCATCGCCTCAAGCTGCTTCTGCACAGCTTCGCGGATGTGCGGATGATTGTATCCATGGCACGCCGTCCACCATGACGCGATGCCATCCACCAGTTCCCGTCCATCGGCCAACGTGATGCGCGTGCCGTCCGTCTTCACCGCCGCAAGGGGAGGCGAAGCGGTTTTCATCTGGGTATAAGGCAGCCAGATATGCGGCAGGCCGTCCTCGTACCACGGGGGCTGTTTGCTCATCGAAGCGGCAACGCTTCAGATCGCCATCGGGTTCATGCCGAGCTTGGCGAGAAGCTGGCGATCCTGATCCTGCTTGGGATTGGCCGTGGTCAGAAGTTTCGGGCCGTAGAAGATCGAGTTTGCGCCTGCGAGAAAACACAGTGCCTGCGCTTCCTCCGTCATGTTCTCGCGGCCCGCCGACAGCCGCACCATCGAGTTCGGCATCGCGATACGCGCCACCGCGATGGTGCGCACGAAATCCAGCGGATCGAGCGATTGGCCTTGGGATACCGGTGTGCCTTCCACCTGCATCAGCATGTTGATCGGCACGCTTTCGGGATGCACCGGCAAGGTCGCCAGCGTATGCAGCATGCCCACGCGATCTTCCAGCTCCTCACCCATGCCGATGATGCCGCCGCAGCAAACATTGATGCCCGCTTCGCGCACATTCGAAAGCGTGTTCAACCGGTCGTCATAAGTGCGGGTGGTGATGATCTCGCCATAATATTCCGGCGACGTATCGATGTTGTGGTTGTAGTAGTCGAGCCCCGCATCTTTCAGACGCAGTGCCTGATCGCCTGTCAGCATGCCCAGCGTGACACAGCTTTCCATACCGAGCGCCTTCACGCCCTCGATCATCTCGCAGACCGCATCGAGGTCTTTGTCCTTGGGCGAACGCCACGCAGCGCCCATGCAGAAACGTGTCGCGCCCGCTTCGCGCGCGGCCTTTGCGTCGGCAAGCACCGCGCTTACATCCATCAGCTTGTTCGCCTTCACGCTGGTTTCATACGAAGCGCTTTGCGGACAATAGGCGCAATCTTCCGGGCACCCGCCGGTCTTGATCGACAACAATGTCGAAATCTGCACCTCGCGCGGATCGAAATGCATCCGGTGAATGCTCTGCGCACGGAAGATCAGTTCGGGAAACGGCAGCGCGAAAAGCCCCCGCAATTCCTCCCGCGTCCAGTCGTGGCGCGGCACGGCGTCGAAGGAGGGCGAAGGCGCGTTCATGGGGTGTTTCCCGGCAAGTGGCTTAAGGCGTGGGAAGCCATTATATCGGTGCGCCAAACCGCGCAAGGGAACCCCAAAAACCCATGTCCTCGCTGGACAATTTCGCCCTTGAAAAGCTTGGCTGGCTGGAAGCCGCCAACCGTCGCCGCACCCTTGCGGACACCGTGCGCGAGGACGGCATTTGGCTCACGCGGGAGGGTCGGCGGATGCTTTCGTTCTCCTGCAACGACTATCTCAACCTTACCCATCATCCGATGGTTAAAGCCGCCGCCATCGCGGCCATCGAGAAATATGGCACCGGGGCAGGGGCCTCGCGTCTCATCACCGGCAATCATCCGCTGCTCGGCGAACTCGAACAGCGCCTTGCGAAACTGAAAGGCACGGACGCCGCTTGCGTCTTCGGCTCCGGCTATCTCGCCAACACCGGTATCATCCCGACATTGATCGGCGAAGGCGATTTGTTGCTCGTCGACGAGCTTTCGCATTCCTGCATCTGGGCGGGCGCGCAACTCTCGCATTCCCGCACATTTGCCTTCCGTCACAACGACGTCGCCCACGCACGCGATCTGCTCGCCCAACATCGCGCGGGCCATCGTCATGCGTTGATCGTCACCGATGGTGTCTTCTCCATGGATGGCGATCTCGCGCCATTGCACGATCTGTCGGCGCTCGCCGCCGATCACGACGCCTGGCTGATGTCAGATGACGCACACGGCCTCGGCGTCGTCGGCGACGGACGTGGTTCGGCTTTCGCCGACGGAACGAAAGCGCGCATCGACCTGCAGATGGGCACGTTGTCCAAAGCCCTCGGTTCCTACGGCGGCTATCTCTGCGCGTCGCAAGCGGTAACCGATCTCATCAAGACGCGCGCCAGAACGCTCGTCTATTCCACAGGCCTTCCGCCAGCGAGCGTCGCTTCAGCCATCGCCGCGTTGGATGTGATCGGGTCCGACCCGGCCTTTTCAGGCCGCGCGCTCAAGAACGCGCAATCCTTCACCCGTCTCCTCAATCTTCCCATCGCGCAGAGCCCCATCGTGCCGCTGGTGTTGGGGGAGGAAACCGTGGCTCTCGAAGCCCAGCAAATCCTCGAAAAGCGAGGCTTTCTGGTAACTGCCATCCGCCCACCTACGGTGCCACAAGGCACGGCTCGCCTGCGCTTTGCCTTCACCGCGGGGCATTCTGACGAGGACATTTCGCGCCTCGCGCAAACCGTGCGCGAACATGTTATGCCGCTCCTCCCATGACCGCTTATTTCGTCACTTCCACCGGCACCGACATCGGCAAGACCTTCGTCACCGCGGGTCTCATCCGCCATCTGCGCGCGCACAAGAAAAAAGTCGACGCGCTCAAGCCCATCGTCAGCGGTTTCGATCTGGCAACTGCCGCGCTCAGCGACCCAGGCATGCTGCTCGAAGCGCTCGACGAGCCCATCGTGCCCGAAGCGTTGGATCGCATCGCGCCCTGGCGTTTTGCAGCCCCGCTGTCGCCGGATATGGCCGCCGAACGCGAAGGCAAATCCATCGACTACAATGCGCTGCTGTCCTTCTGCCGCGAGGCCATTTCCGCCAATGACGGCACGCTGTTCATCGAAGGTGTGGGCGGCGCCATGGTCCCCCTCGATCACCATCACACCGTTCTCGACTGGATGGTCGCCTTGGGCCTGCCGCTGATAGTGGTAACCGGCAGCTATCTTGGCACGATAAGCCACACGCTGACCGCGCTCGACGTATTGGCCCGGCGCAACCTGCACGTGGCCGGGCTGGTAGTGAATGAAAGCCCAACCGACATCCCGCTTGCCCAAACAATAGCCAGCATCCGCCGCTTTGCCCCCCATATCCCCATTGCATTGCTCTCGCGCCACAAACGGCCCACAGACGGCGCATCCGAATTCGCATCCATCTGGCGCACGCTGTCCCATAGCGGCGATTGAACCCTTGCGGCGGGCTTCAAGGCGGTGTCTAACCACCGCCTTCCTCGATCCAGGGCGTTGTTCGCGTGGCTCAATACAATTGTTTGAAGTGTCCGGGGTATTGCTGCTCCTACCCCCTGATCCAGCTCGACAAGCGTGATGTCGAACGTCTGGGCAAGCATTTCGGCCTCAGCTTCACCAAGGCACGCAAGAAGTTCACAGTGATGAAGTGGGGTTACAAATACCTCATGCGCCGCAAGGCCGACGAGCATTACGGCAAAATCTGCCAATTCTTCGATACCAAGAAACGCCAATGCACGGTTTACAAGGCGCGGCCCGCCGTCTGTCGGTTCTTTCCGGGCACGACCCGCTGCGGCTATTACGATTTCCTGGCCTTCGAGCGCCGCTCGCAGGACGACCCGGACTTCATCGCCACCACCAATAGCGACTGACGGAACCTTTATTGACCGGAAGCGCGCGGCAAGTATGATCCCGCCCCGCTATCGCTTCCCTCCTTTGAATGCCCCTGTGGCGGAATGGTAGACGCGGCAGACTCAAAATCTGTTGTTGGAAACAACGTGCTGGTTCAAGTCCGGCCAGGGGCACCACTTCCAGACCAAGCGATTCCGGCTGGTGTCCCGTTTTGACGGCGTCCACTTCAGTCATTTCTTTTCGGGAACTCCATCTCGCGCGATATTTTTCTCGCCGCAAACCAAGTTCCGCGAAGTATTCTGACGATGTTTCGTTTCCGGTTGACATCGTAGCCGAGGGTTGAAGCTATGCGCCCCGCAACGCGCGTAACGAGAGTTTCTCCATGCACAATCTCCGCCTGTCTCTTCTTGGAGCCGCCGCTTTGACACTCACCACCGCTCTGTCGCCGGCTATCGCCGCCAATCCGCTGGAAACGCCCAGCACGCTGCCGCTGCAAGCGCCCGAATTCGACAAGATCAGGGACACGGATTACGAGCCCGCTTTCGAGGACGCGATGAAAGAACAGATGGCGGAAATCGACGCCATCGCGAACAGCACGGCGGCGCCCACTTTCGCGAACACCATCGTGGCGATGGAAAAATCGGGCCGCATGCTCGATCGCGTGAGTAACACGTTCAATGCGGTGGTTCAGGCCAACACCAACAAGACGCTCGACAAGACACAAGCCGACGTCGCGCCCCAGCTCGCCGCCCATCAGGATGCGATCTATCTCAATCCCAAACTCTTCGCCCGCGTCAAAGCGATCTACGACCAGCGCGATACGCTCAAGCTCGATCAGGAATCGGCGCAGCTTCTCAAGGTCTATTATTTGAATTTCGTCCACGCTGGCGCAAATCTCTCGGATGCGGACAAGGCCAGGCTGCGTGACATCAACAAGGAAGATGCGGCCCTCGAAACCGCCTTCCAGCAAAAGCTGGTCGCCGCGGCGAAGGCGGGCGCGTTCATCACCGCCAACAAATCGGATCTCGCGGGCCTGAGCGATGCCGAAATCGCCGCCGCTGCGCAGGATGCCAAAGACCGCGGCCTTGCAGGCCAATATGTCATCCCGCTGCAGAACACCACGCAGCAGCCCTCGCTCGTTTCGCTGTCCGATCGAAGCGTACGCGAACGCCTGTTCGATCACTCCTGGACGCGCGCGGAGAAGGGCGACGAGAACGACACCCGCGCCACCATCGCGCGTATCGCACAATTGCGGGCAGAGAAGGCGAAGCTGCTCGGCTATCCCAACTACGCCGCCTACAAACTCTACAACCAGATGGCCGAAACGCCGGAAGCCGTCGAGACATTCCTTCACCAGCTCGTACCCGCCACGGCGGTGAAGATCGGCGAGGAAGCCAAACTCATCCAGGGCGCCATCGACAAGGACGGCAAGCATTTCGAGCTAAAGCCCTGGGATTGGTCGCGTTACGCCGAACAGGTGCGCAAGGAGAAATACGATCTCGATCAGAACGAGCTGAAACCCTATTTCGAACTCAACCGGGTTCTTGAGGATGGCGTGTTCTATGCCGCCAACCAGCTTTACGGGATCACCTTCAAGGAACGCCACGACATTCCCGTCTGGCAGCCCGATGTGCGCGTGTTCGACGTGTTCGACAAGGACGGTTCGCTGCTCGGCATGGTCTATTTCGATTACTTCAAGCGCGACAACAAATCGGGCGGCGCGTGGATGAGCAATTTCGTCAATCAGTCGAAACTGCTCGGCACCAAGCCGGTCGTCTTCAACGTCGCCAACTTCACCAAGCCTGCGCCCGGCCAGCCCGCGCTCATCAGCTTCGACGACGTGACGACGATGTTCCACGAATTCGGCCATGCGCTGCACGGCCTGTTCGCCAACCAGGAATATCCCACGCTATCGGGCACCAATGTCGCCCGCGATTTCGTGGAATTGCCCTCGCAGTTCAATGAGAACTGGGCGCTCGATCCCAAAGTGCTCAAGCACTATGCGATCCACTACAAGACCGGCAAACCCATTCCCGAAGCATTGGTCGAAAAGATCAGGAATTCCCAAACCTGGGGCCAGGGCTATGCGCTGGGCGAACTTCTCGCCGCGTCCGAACTCGACATGCAATGGCATCTGCTACCCGCCGATACGCCGAAGGAAGATGTCGACAAGTTCGAAGAACAGGCACTTAAAGCCACGCACACCGATTTCCCCAACGTACCCACGCGTTATCGTTCGAGTTATTTCCTCCACATCTGGGGCAATGGCTACGCCGCGGGTTACTACGCCTATCAGTGGACGGTGATGCTCGCCGACGATGCCTTCGACTGGTTCAAACAGCATGGTGGTCTGACCCGCGAGAATGGCCAGCGCTATCGCGACATGATCCTCTCCAAAGGACACACGGAAGATTACGGCCCCATGTTCCGTGCCTTCTACGGCAAGGATCCGGACATCGCCCCGATGCTCGAACACCGCGGGCTGACAAAGAACTGATGCAATGAAAGGGGATGGCCAACACCATCCCCTTTTTCGCGAAAAGTTCCCTAAAATTCGTCCTATCTGCGGCCCGCTATACTTGGGCTTCGAAGTACTGGCATAGTTTTAGTGTCGAAGAACGGGTTGGGTCGCCGGTGGTCTATCGCATCGCCAGTCTCGATATTCCTGCGCGCCTCGAAGGCGTCGTTCCGGTTTGGGCCGCACAGATCGCCTGCGCCTTCATCGGCGTGGGGCTCGCCGTCGTCCTGCGATTGGGGATCGATCTCGTCTTGCCTGGTGTGGCGCCGTTCGCGCTGGCCTATCCGACTGCGCTGGTCGCCACGCTGTTGGGCGGCTGGCAGTCGGGTCTCGGCACACTCTTTGTGGCGCAGATTCTCGCCTGGGTGTTCGTTCTGCCCACCGTCGGCGGCGTCCACACAGGCACCCAACTTGCCAGCGCGGTCATCGTCGCCGCGACGGGCAGTTTGGTGGTCTTCGTGGCGGAAGGCTTCCGCGTCTCCGCCCGGCGCATCGTGGCCGAGCGCAACACCAAGTTGAGCGAACGCGATCTCCTTTTCCGCGAACTCCAGCACCGGGTGACCAACGATTTCACCATCGTCAACAGCCTGCTCGATCTGCAGCGCCGCCGCAGCAACACGCCGGAAACGCGGGAGGCCCTCGAACAGGCGATGGGCAGGGTGCGCAGCATCGCCCGCATCCACCGCCATGTGTATGCGCTGCCCGAAGGGGGCGCGGTCGATCTTTGCCGGTATCTGAACGATCTGTGCGAGGCCCTGCGCGACGCCACGCTGCCGCCTGCGGGCGTCACGCTGAGCTGCGAATGTACCCAGGCCAGCCTCACCCGCGAGGTGGCTCTGTCCATCGGCCTCGTGACCAACGAGCTGGTGACCAATGCGGTCAAGCACGCTTTCCCCGATGGACGCGACGGCTCGATCAAGGTCCGCTTCGGACGCACGGAGACCGGCTGGCGCCTCAGCGTGATCGACGATGGTGTCGGCATCGCGCAGGTGGATCGCAAGAACGGCCTGGGCACCGGCCTGATCGAAGGATTTGTGTCGCAGACCGGCGGTACGCTGACCGTCAGCAGCGAAAAAGGCACCGCCGCCCACCTCGATCTTCCGGCATCTGTCGCATCCTGACCCTACCGGAACAATCGCGGAGCACATACGTTAGGGAACCGGGCGGCTGCGGTGGCCGCGGGATTGTCGATGGAGAGCGACCGTGAGCGACAAAGGCTATGCGTATGACGAATTGGACGAGATCGACGAGGCCGTTGCCGGCCTGAAGGACGATGTCACGGCCCTGGCCGACGAATTGGGCGAGAACGCCAGCGACACCATGCGCCGCACGCTGCGCCGCATCGAGGAGACCGCCTCCGATCTCTACGAAACGCTTGCCGAACAGGGCAGCCGCGGCGTCGAAGCCATCGAACGCCAGGTCGACGAACGTCCGTGGACCAGTCTCGCCGTGGCCTTCGGTCTCGGCGTTCTGATCGGGATCGTCGCACGCGGAGATCGCTGAAATGGTCGCCAAACTCGAACGCAAGACGCCCGCGCGCAAGACCGCGCGTCCCCGCAAGACGCGCGCTGTCGCCCGTCGCGTACCGGCAAAATCGTCCCAGATCGGCCGCTACATCACGCTCGGTTCGCTGGTTGCCGCCGGAATGCTGGTGGTCATCGGCGCCGGTGCCGTGGCCCTTTTGATGACCGAGCCCACGCGGCGCAGCGGCAAATGGGGCGGCTGGAATTTCAACGACCTTTCCAATTCCGCCCGCGACCGCCTGCGCGCCAACATACCGACGGACTGGACACGCAGCGTGCGCGAAGACCTCATTCCCGAAGCGCGCGATTTCGTGGCGCGCCAGACACGGCGTTTCTCGTAAGCGTGGGGTTATTGCACGGCGGTCGCGTCAATCGTCATTCGCACGATTGGCGAAAGCCCACATTGCAATTATTGTTGCCGTCGACCGGGCTTTGATTCTCTCGCGTCTACGAGTGGGGCATGAACGGTCATCGTATCGGCAACAGAGGGGCGAGGGCTTTGCATCATGCGGGGTCGCCCCATTTGAAGGAGACTACAATGGCTGCAAAAAAGAAGAAGAAGGGTGGCGCGAAGCGCAAGGCGAAAAAGGCCGTGAAGGCCACGAAAGCCAAGAAAGGCGCCCGTAAGGCGAAAAAAGCGAAAAAGGCGAAAAAAGCCGCTGCGCCGAAAAAGCGTAAGGCCCGTCGCAAGAAAAAGGCGGCTCCGGCCGCGGCTCCTGCTGCCCCGGTGATGTAACGCTGGGTGCTGGCGAAATACCGGCGCGGTGCGCTTTAATGGCGGCATGAACTATCGCCACGCGTACCACGCCGGAAATTTCGCCGACGTGATGAAGCACACCGCCCTCGTGGCGGTGTTGCTGCATCTGCGGAAGAAGGAAGCACCCTTCGCCGTCATCGATACCCATGCCGGGCGCGGCCTCTACGACCTCTCCGGCACCGAAGCTCAAAAAACAGGCGAAGCAGGGCAGGGCATTGCAAGACTGACGGCCCCCGCCACCGCCGAACCCCTCGCCACCTATCTGGATATAGCCAGAAGTTTTGGCGCGAACCGTTATCCGGGTTCGCCGCTCATCGCCGCGCGCCTGTTGCGCCCGCAAGATCGCCTCGCGGCAATCGAAAAACATCCCGAAGAGGTCGAGGCGCTGGCCGAAGCCCTCAAACCCTTCCGCAAGGCCCGCGCCATCGCCGCCGACGGCTACGCGCAACTGACGAAGCTTCTCCCGCCTCCCGAACGCCGCGGCCTTATCCTCATCGACCCGCCGTTCGAAGCCACCAACGAGTTCGAACAGATCGCACAAGCCTTCGGTCGGGCGATCAAGCGTTTCGCCACCGGCATCTTTCTCATCTGGTTTCCCATCAAGACGAAGAGCGACGCCGAAGCCTTCAGCGGCGAAATCCTCGCCCGCGGCGCCACCAAACTGATCCGCATCCAGCTTGCCGTCACAGGTAAAGAAGAAGGCAGGCTCGCCGAAACCGGACTGCTCATCGTCAATCCGCCCTATGGTTTCGACACCGCGATGCACGAAGCACTCGCCACGATCGCCATATCGCTGGACGCCCGATGGAGCCTCGATTGGCTGGCGGGCGAGGGCTAAGAGATTGTCTGCCCTCGGTTTTACCCGTATTCGCGGAGCGCTTGCAGGTCAGGGGGCGGGCCAGTATGGTCCGGCCCCTCCGGACAGGTGGTCGAGTGGTTGATGGCACCGCACTCGAAATGCGGAGACCCTTTACGGGGTTCGTGGGTTCGAATCCCACCCTGTCCGCCAGTTTTATGCCGGTATCGGCAACGTCCTTTGGCGAGTACAGTCGGTCTCCCGCCATTCCATGCCAAAGGACATCTTCATGCGCAATTCAATGCTCGCAATCATCGCGGCCTTTTCGTTTACCGGCGTTGCCATGGCTGCGGAAGCGCCGCCTGCTCAGCGACCGGCCATTCTCCGCGGAACGGTGACCAGCTTCGACGGCAAAACAATCGGCATTCGTGTGAAAACGGGCGAAGTAATGTCGCTTGCGGTGATGGACAAGACGACATTCTCAGCTGTCGAACCGCGCCGGTTCGATCAGTTGAAAACCACGGACTTTATTGGCGTCACCTCCGTCCCTGGAAAGCACGGTCATTTGCGGGCTGAGGAGGTACATATCATTCCACAGGTCGGGCTCGGTGAAGGGCAATATCCGTGGGATCACCATCCAGATGGCGCCGGGTCGCCCAAGCGCGCCGGCAGCATGACCAATGGTGAGATCGAAACGGCCCGCACAGCGCCGCAAGCTGCCGGCAGCATGACGAACGGCATGGTCGAGTCTGGCGGTAAGCGTCAACTCACCGTCAGCTATCGTGGCGCGGAGACGGTCGATGGAAAGTGCGTCGGTCTGGCCGTGCCGGGCAAACCGGGTTGCACGGGAAAATCGATCATCGACGTGCCGTCGCGCACGCCGATTGCAGCTATCGTTCCGGCCAAAGCCGATGAGGTGAAACCCGGTCTCGCCATCGTTGGCTTCGCCGTCAAAGCGCCCAACGGCCAGTCCGTCCTGGCGTCAGCCACGATCGAACGCAACCACGTGAAACCGGAGTTCTGATCAGAACCGTTGCGAGAACCGGATCGCGAACATCCGCGGCCGGCTTGGCACAATATAGGGCTCGTAGCCGCAAACCTGGGTGGTGCATTCGGCGTAGATTGCTCGCTGTGCGCGTTCGTCGAACACATTTTGCAGCATCAGGTCTGCCGACCAGTTGTCCCTTTCCACGCCAAACGAGAAATCGAAAATCGCATAGGGCGCTTCGCGGAAACGTACCGGAACAACTGTGCCTCCGGGCGCCGGAGCACCGGTGATGGGATCGGGATCGGGCAGTGAAGCCGGGTCGACGGCGACGGAACGCAAATCCGAAAAACTTTCGGTCTGGAAGTTTACCGCGCCTTGAATGTGCCCCAACAGGCCCTCATCGAGTTCGCGCTCGTATCGCGCCGTCGCATTTGCCTTGAAGCGCGGCGTGCCAGGCAGCATTGTGCCCTTCAGGGCCTGCGGTCCATAAGGATCGTCCGGTCCCGGACATACGGTCACGTTTTGATTGCTCACCGTGAAGCCGCAGAAATTCTCGCTCAACGTGGCGTGCGTATATGCCATGCCGCCAGTGAAGGTCAGTCCCGGTGCGGCCAGCCAGTTCACATCTGCTTCGAAACCGCTGATGCGCGCCGACGCCGCGTTGTGGATTTCCGTGAACGAATTCAATCCAAGGAACGAGAACTGGAAGTTTTTCCACGCGTCCAGATAGAAATCGCCGTTGAATCGCAACGTGTCGTCAAGCCACGACGTTTTCCAGCCGATTTCGTAATTGATGAGCGTGTCGGGCTGGTAGGGCGGAACCGTACCGCGCCGGTTGATGCCGCCGGGACGGAAGCCGGTGGACCAGGTGAAATAGATCATCTTCTGGTCGTCGAGCTTGTAGCTCAGATTCCACTTGTACGTGGTGCCATGCTCTGAAATGGCCTTGTCGAGATTCACGCAGGGCGCGAGCAAATATCTTGGCCCCGGCCCGTCCGTGGGATCGCCCGGCGTCCAGCCCGGACAGGTCGACGCACCGGTTTGAAAACTGAGACCGGACCCAAATCCAAAGAACCCGTACATCGAATTGTCGGCGATGAAATAACGCAATCCGCCGGTCAAGGTCAGGTTGGGCCAAAGGTCGAACGAGGCCTCGCCGAACGCCGCATAGTCGCGATCGATGCGTTCCTGCTCCGTCAGCCAGATCGTGCCCGGCAAGTCGTTGACGGAATAGACGCCTGCCAGATCGTCGATCAGATAATCCTGCTGGATGAAGTGCGATTGCCTTTCGTAGAAAAGTCCCGCCACTGCGCGCAGACGATAATTCTGCGGCGACGACACGCGCAATTCGTGGCTCCACTTGGTGAAGTGGTCGTAGTTCTGCTGATACTGCGTGGGATCGGAAACATACATGCCGTTGTTGTCGACCCATGTGTAACCGTATTGATGCAGCGTATCGTACCAGAACGAATAATCGGAATAATCCAGTGCCGCCTTCACCGTTCGGTCCATATAACCGCCGGAATAAACGAGGTCGAAATCCGCGATCTTGCCCTGCACGGTCAGCGATGCCTGATACCAGCGGTCGTGCGCCCATTCCGGCTTGAAGTGGGTGACTTCCAGATCGCCCACGCTCGGATCGAAAGCGAACACGCCGTTGGAATTGGAAACCTGCCCGATGATCGAAGGCTCGATGGTCCAGTTCTGGTCGAGATCGATCTTCAGCGCCGCGCGCCCGCCGTAATTCTCCACGGTGTTGTAGTCGTCGCGCGCGATGGCGAAATTGTTCACCGTCTGCCCGCCCGTGGGATAGGTGCGCGTGCCGGACACGTTGTCGATGAAGCCCGCATCGTGTTCCTGAAACGCCACCAGGCGCACGGCGATATTGTCCTGCAGCGGAATGTTGACGAACCCTTCCACTGTGTCGCCAAGCCCGCCCTTGTCCACCTTGTTGGCTTCGATGTCGTATCCCGCCGAGAATTGCGAAGCATCGGGTTTGTTGGTGATGATGCGAACGGTACCCGCCTGCGAGCTCGCGCCGTAAAGCGTGCCCTGCGGCCCCGCCAGCGCTTCCACACGGGCGATGTCGTAAAGATGCACATCCATCGATCCGCCGATGGTGGTGATCGGCTGTTCGTCGAGATAGACGCCCACGCTCGGCAACGCCGCGGAGTGGTTGCCGTCGCCGCCGCTCGAAACGCCGCGCATGTAATAGGTGTCGGTGCCGGGCTGGCCGTTGGTGCCGCCGCCGCCGCCGACCGTATAGGTCAGGCTCGGAAAGAACTGGCTGAAATCGCGGCCGCCCTGGATGTTCAGGTCTTCCAGCTTCTGCGTGCCCAGCGCCTGCACCGCCAGCGGTGCCGCCTGAATGTCTTCCGAGCGCTTTTCCGCGGTTACGATCACCGTTTCCAGCGTGTCGTCCTGGGCGAAAGCGGGCACGATGCCCGTCAGCGCGGTGGAAGCCAGAAGGATGGGAAACAATCCGCGCGCAAACCGGCCCGGCTGAATTTCACTCATTGGGTCAACGCCCCCGCGATTCCGACACAAAATTGAAACCTTGCCGCGAGCAGGGTCAATCGCCGCCGGGCTGGGATGCTAACAGTAACTATCGATTGTGGTTTTTAAGCCGCAGGAACGTCCGGGTAATCCGCCAGAACCGGCCCCAGAATGCCCTTTAGAGGGGCAAGCCATTGCTCGTAATTGCGCCATTGCTCCAATCCGTCCCGGAAGATCGGCTGGCGCACCTGTTCGGAGCTGGCCGTCCTTACCGATCTCTCGTTTTCGTAGAAGTGCAGGCAATTTTCTTCGAACGGCAGCCCGCAATAGTCGAGCAGCCGGCGCACCTCCCGTTCGGGATCGTCTACCATCTGTTCGTACAGCACGCGATGAACGCGCCCCGGCAGTACTTCGTCGAAATGCGCCATCAGCGAAACGTAATCCGCGTAGTATCGTCCTATGTCCGCAAACGAGTAGGAAAAACCCTGACCGCGCGCGAAGTGCTGTTTGAAGCCCGAAAAACACGCCGCCATCGGATGTCGCCGCGCATCGATGATCTTCGCATTCGGCAGGATCAGATGGATCAATCCCGTGTGCAGAAAATTGTTCGGCATCTTGTCCACGAAATACGCCCGTCCGAGCCGGCGCTGCAATTTCGAGCCGTCGAGATATTTCTCGCCCAGCGCATGAATTTCCTGCGCCTCAAGTCCCGCCAGCATTTCGGGATAGAGCGATGGTTCGCCGTCGCGTTTCTTGCCGTCGAGCTGCAATGCAATGCCGATGATGTCCGGCAATTCCATCGTCCCTTCGACCTGGCTGTGGCTGGCCAGAATCTGCTCGATCAAGGTTGAACCGGACCGCGGCAATCCGATCACGAAGATCGGCGCCGCCGAAGGATGCCCCTGTCCCTCGCGCGCTTCGAAGAACGACCGCGTGAACAGGTTCTTCGCGCGGGCAACCTTGTCGGTGAAATCGTCCGCATCATATTCCAGGCTCAAACGGCGCAGCCTGTTGCCTTCGTCATAATGCCGGAACGACGCTTCGTAGTCCTTCTCGTCTTCCAATGCCTTTCCCAGCGCGAAATGCAGGTGATAGCGATCCTCCGTCGACACGCCGCCGTCGCGTGCAAGCTGCTCCTCCATTGCCTCTCGGTCGGATCGGTCGAAGCGAACGGTCTTCAGATTGGCGAGGCTCCAGTAGCTCTCGCCCAGATTGGGCGAAAGCGAAATGCTTTTGCGATAGGCCGCAATGCAATCCTGCTGCCGCCCCACCGCGCGCAAGGTGTGGCCGTAGCTCATCCATGTCTTAGGCTGATTGGGCTGTTCTTTCAGAATGCCTTCATAGAGCCCGATGGCGCGCTCATGCTCGCCCAGCCGCGAAAGTGCTGCCGACATCAGATTGCGATAGTGTGGATTGCGCGGATCGCCCTGAAGCAAAATCTCCAGTTGCGCAACCGCGTCCGCCGATTTTCCCTGGCGGTAAAGCACCATCGCATAATTGTGCCGCGCCGCGACAAACCCCGGCGCCAGCTCCACGCAGCGCGCAAGCAATTTCCCCGCATCGTCATATCGTCCAAGCCGCGTACCCGTTTCCGCCAGCATCCGTATCGCGGAAACATCCGTCGGGCGTTCTTTCAGGTAAGGCCGCAAGATCCGCTCGGCAATCGCAACGCGGCCCTCGCAAAGAGCGGCCGCCGCTTCCATCAAACGCGGTTCGTTGACCGACGCCTGAATATGCCGCGCGGTCGCTACATCCGCGCCGGCATTGTCGCCCAGCAACCGCAACGTATCGGCCAATGCCAGCCACGCACGCGGCGATTTCGGCTTGAGCACCGTCGCCGCCCGGAATGCCTCCGCCGCGTCACGTGCTTCATCGAGTTCGTTTAACGCGAGCCCCAGTTCGTATCGCACATCCGCCGATTTGGGTTGTGCGGTCGCCAGCGGATGCAAAACATCGCGCGCTTCGCCCGCCTTTCCCTGCCGCCGCAACGCACCGCCCAAATGAAAAAGCGCAATCGGGTGTCCCGGCACCGCACGCAAAATCTCGCGCGCCTGCCGTTCCGCCGCTATGAGATTTGTCGAAAGCAGCTGTTCGGCGAGCCGAAGCGCCTCAGCCAGCGTGCCGGTCCCGCCGGCATTTTCCGTCTGTCCGTCCACCGCCATGACAAAATAAGATGGCGGGCCCAAAGCGCTGTCAACGGCCCAAAACAAAAGGCGGCGGATCGCTCCGCCGCCTCGCTATTCATGCGATCCGTTCAGGCCGCCACGCTTTCCGGAATGCGCGCAGTTTGAACCTTCGCCGCGGGTTTGGAAAATTCCAGCGTGCCGTCGTCGACTTTGCCGAATTTCAGGGTCACGAGATCGAGGAAATAGTTCTGGTACAGCTTCCACGGCTTCGTCGTGCCCTGCTTGGGCAGAACATTCGCCGCGCGCTGGATATAACCGGAGGAGAAATCGATCCATGGCGCTTCCTGCACGTCCGGGTTTTTGCGCGGCGTGCACTGCGTGGTGCCCGTCCTGTCCATGTGGTTCAGGATGCGGCAGACATATTCGCAGGTGAGATCGCATTTCAGCGTCCACGATGCGTTGGTGTAGCCGAAGGCCGAGGCGAGGTTGGGCACATCGCTGTACATCATGCCCTTGTAGCTCATGGTCTTCGACATGTTCTTCGCCACGCCGTCGATGCTCACCTGCATCCCGCCCAGAAGTTCGAGCGCAAGCCCCGTCGCCGTCACGATGATATCGGCTTCCAGTTCCTTGCCCGATTTCAGCTTCAGCCCTTTCGGCGTGAAGGTCTCGATCTGGTCGGTGACGACGGAAGATTTGCCGCTTCTGATCGACTGGAACAGATCGCTGTCGGGCACCAGACACACGCGCTGGTCCCATGGATTGTAGCGCGGCGTGAAATGCGTCTTCACGTCGTAATCCGGCCCCAGTTCCTTGCGCACCATGGCGATCAGGTTGCGTTTCACCTGTTCGGGCCGCGACCGCGAGAGCTTGAAGAAGAACATGCCCAGCAGCACGTTGCGCCAGCGCGTGATGCCATAGGCCGTCATCGCCGGCAGTTTCGCGCGCAGCCAGTTGGCGAGCTTGTCTTCGGCGGGGCGCGACACCACGAAGGTCGGCGAACGCTGCAGCATCGTCACATGCGCCGCATCTTTCGCCATTTCGGGCACCAGCGTCACCGCGGTTGCGCCGCTGCCGATGATGACCACGCGCTTGTTCTTGTAGTCGAGGTCTTCCGGCCATTTCTGCGGATGGACGATCTTGCCCTGGAAGCTTTCGGTGCCCGCGAAATCCGGCGTGTAGCCGCCCGCATAGGAGTAGTAGCCGCTGCACATGAACAGGAAATTGCACGTGTAGCGGACGATGCGCTTTTCCGGGCCGACTTCCGCTTCCACCGTCCAGCGCGAATCCGGCGTGCTCCAGTTGGCGCGCTTCACCATGTGGCGATAGCGGATTTTTTTGTCGATGCCGTTCTCGGCCGCCGTGTCGCGCACATATTTTCGGATCGAAGGTCCGTCGGCGATCGCCTTGGCCTCGCGCCACGGCTTGAACGAATAGCCGAGCGTGTACATGTCGGAATCCGAACGGATACCGGGATAGCGGAAGATGTCCCACGTTCCGCCGATCGCTTCGCGCCCTTCTAGGATCGCATATGTCTTGTTCGGGCAGTTCGCCTGCAGGTGATAACCCGCGCCGATGCCCGAAAGGCCCGCACCCACGATGATGACGTCGAAATGTTCCATCGGCCGAATCCGCCCTCTTTTGCGGGCTTCACATAAGTGGTTTGGACGGAAATGACAATATGTCAGTTCAGGCGAGAGTTCCAAATCCCTAAAGCGTGTAAGGAATCCTAAATTATAACCTTATATTTCAGATACTTATAAGAAAATAGAAAAAAGTCCTGAAAACCGCTTGCGCAGCGCAACGCTCTACGGTACATTTTCGTCATCCCAAGAATTGCGCCTGAACCCCAGCCGCCAGTCAGCGGCGGCTTTCGCGCGTCTTGGACGTTTCAATTTCGCAAGCTGTCCCGTCCGGCCCAACATGCGTGCGTGCCGCTGCACAATTTGTGCGGCAGCGCGATCCTGCACACCGGTCCGTCTTCGAGATGGCGCGCATCAAGAAGGATGCATTCCGATGTCCCCGTGTTCTCGTCCGTCACAAAGCTCACCAGATAGCCGTCATCTTCTTCCGTGGCGCCAATGCGCGGCGCAAACGGCGCTTCGCTCGCAAACCGGTTGGCCCCCAGCACGTATTGGGCGGTCTTTCCGGTCTCCACATCGTTGCGCGTGAAGCCCTTGAACAGGAACCACCCCGGTTCGGCGATCGTGCTGTAGGCATAGCGATATTTCCGTCCGCCATGCTTGCCGTTGATCATGCCGAATTCCTGAATGCGTTCGTCCAACCGTTCTTCCCGCGTCTTGCCGGTGCGCAAATCGAACCGCCAGCGATGCAATTTCGGCCGGAACGCATATTCGTCGAGAAACGCCATCATGTGCTCGAAGCCGGGCAGGGCGTGCCTGTGCGGGCCGGGCGTGGGTTCTTCCTGGAAATACCCATCGAGAACGATTTCGTCGCCCTGCTCGAACGCATTGACCCAATGAAGTACGTAAGTCGGCTCCGCCTCGAACCAGCGAACGTCCTCGGCCGTGCCATGCCGCGGCACGATGGCAAATCGCGAAGGAAGCCCCTCATGCTTGCGCACCGCATGGACGTTCTTCTTCAGAAGCTCGGCATCCCAGAAAACGGGAAGATCGTTGAGAATGGAATAGTTCTCGGTGAACGCCATGTCGTGCGGCAGGCGCGGTCCCGAAAGCGGAATCGGAATGTAATTGGTCAACCGGTTGTCGCGGTCGACCACCCCGTAATGCAGGAAAGGAGAATATTTGGAATAGTTGAAGAACAGCAATTCGCCCGTGTGCTCGTCCACCTTCGGATGCGCCGAGATTCCGTCCAGCGGCACCCAGCTTTCCGGTCCGCGCTGCTCCAGCGTTTGCGGATCGAGCCGGTAACCCTCGCCGCATTGATAGAACGTAGAAAGCGCCTCGCCGGCATGCACCACAATATCGGTGCTCGAACTGTCCTTCAGCGATCCATGCGCACCGAAACCGGGGCGCAGCGAAAGCCGCGGCGGATCGGCCAGCCCGCCCCAAAGCGATTGCCCGGCTTCCTGCTCCGCCGCGAAACACTTCGTGCGAACAAACCGGTTGCGATAATCGGCGCGTCCGTCGCGAAAGCTGATCTGATGCACCATCCCATCGCCATCGAACGGATGAAACCGTCCCAACGGTTGATGAATCTGGTTTTCGGTGTTGCGCAGGTAGATCCCGTCGATGTCGTCCGGAATTTTGCCCTCGATCACATCCAGATCGGCGGCATTCACTTCCTCGTGCAGCGGCGTCCACGCGCCGTTGAGATAGGGATGATTGCTGGGCCGCAATGTGGCTTTGATCGGAGGAAGGCGTTCGATTTTCATGCAATCCACCTTGGTTGCATTTCTATATCACGGAACGACTTCGACCCCCAACGTCTTCTCTTCGCCCAGCAACATCCGCCGCAACAGCAAAAGCCCCGTCGGCGGCCGGACGTGAATGGGATCGAGATAATATGTGCTCAGCCTGCCATGCGCCGCCGCGTCATCTTCGGTTATGCGGTTCCGGTTCATGAAATCGAACAGCCGTGCCTTGTTGGGGCAACCCGCATTGTGCCGGATCACATCGTCGGCAACGGTCCGCTTGAAATCGGCATACCCCTTCGCGTCGTTCGCGAGGTAATGTTCGATGATCGCCATATTGTCGGGAGGAAAGTAGAAATAGACAGAAGCATTCGAATGACAGATCGCGGCCAGCGCATCCAGCAACTGCTCATGCTGCCATTTGGTCAGGTGCATCGAACGCTCGGCCCGCCGCGTCAGCTCATGACGAAATTTCGCCGGTGTCATATGCCCGTATTCGGAGAAGACATCCGGCCGATCTTCCGCCAACTGCCCCGGCCCAAGCTGCGCCAGCAACCAGACGCCCAACGCGTGCATCCCCAACGCGCCGCCGCTGAGATAGCGCGAGGTGAAAAGCCAGAGATCGCGCCGCGGCGTGGGTTCGCCCGCGGGCGTCACTGCCAGCCGCGTTTCGTCGAACCCGCCGCCAAAGGGCTGCGCAGAACTGCCGGAAACGAATGCATCAAGTGCCACGACAATCGTTTTGACGTTGGGCTGCGCCGCCGCGTCCTGAATATAGCGCCGCGCCTCATAAGCGGATTCGCTGGAGACGCCGTAGTTGAAACTTTTAAGATGCAACGCCGGATCGACCAGAGTGGGATCGAACGCAATCCGCGCCCGGCTGGACCCGACGAAAACCAGCGACGGCTTGATCGAAACGAGCCAGGCCGGTTTCAGAACGCGTTCGAACCCGGAAACAAGCTGAACGCTTGCGCCAGCGCGATGATGAAGAATGTAGGAATCGGCAATGACATTGAACGCAATCGCCAAAGCGACGATTCCGCCGGCGACGCCGAAAAACCAGGAAATATAACGCCGGCTCTGCATCAGAATTGGAAGTAGATGAAAGGACTGAGATTGGAAAGCGCCATGACACTGACGACAAACAGCAGCCCGAACACGATGGCGGTGGCCGTACTGGGCCTCCATTGCCACCGTGTCCGGCGCAACCCCGCATCGCGATAACGCGTTTCGAGCGCCGGCTTGAGCCGCCACGTGATCTCCATGCTGTTGGGCGCGAACCAGACCAGTGCGAAAAGCGTCACCAGTGCTCCGCCGGCAAGCGGCCCGAACGTCAAAAGGTGGCTATGTCCGCCTGCGCCAACCAACCCGGCAATCATGCGGGCGGCGCCTGCAAAACTTTCAGACCGGAAAACGGTCCAGGCAAAAACGACAGAGACGAAAGTGACGAAAACCGAGACTGCTCTCGCAAAGGGCTGCAACGCTTCCGGTGCAGCGAAATTGAATGTCCGGCAAATACTTCGCCACGCGTGATTGAGGATCAGATAAATGCCATGCAGACCGCCCCAGATTACAAACGTCCAATTCGCTCCGTGCCAAAGCCCGCCGAGCAACATGGTAATGAAGAGATTGGCGTAACGCCGGAACCGCCCATGCCGGTTTCCACCGAGCGGAATGTAAAGGTAGTCGCGCAGAAAGGTCGAAAGCGAAATATGCCACAACCGCCAGAACTCGATGATGCTGGCTGCCTTGTAAGGAGAATTGAAATTCATCGGCAGCCGAATTCCAAACAGGCAGGCCGAACCCAGCGCCATGTCGCTGTAACCGGAGAAATCGAAATAGATTTGAAACGCAAAGAACAGCGTTCCCATCCACGCATCTGCGAAACCGATCGACGCGCCGTGATGGGCCGCGGAAAAAACGGCATCCGAAAACGGCGCCAGATTGTCAGCGATCAGGGTCTTTTTCGCCAGTCCGATGGTGAACAACGTCATGCCGACGGCGATGTCATCCTGCCGTTTCTCCCGATTTCGCGATTGAGAAAACTGCGGAATGAGATCGTTGTGTCGGATGATCGGACCGGCGATGAGATGCGGGAAGAAACTCACAAACAGCGCGTAATCGAGGAAGCTGTAGCGCTGCGCCCGCCCACCCGCAGCATCCACGAGGTAACTGATCTGCTCGAAGGTAAAAAACGAAATCGCCAGCGGAAGAAAAAGATGCGGTATCGGAATGCCAAGCGCTAAGAGGTCGTTGGCACTGGAAGCAAGAAGACCCGCATATTTGAACCAGGCGATGAGCGAAAGATTGAAGATGAGTCCAACGATGAGCAATGGGCGTGTTGTCTTGCCGTCGGCGTGGCGCGCCGTGATGGCGGTCCCGATGGCAAAGTTCACGACCGTCGAACCGATCAGCAATGCGAGAAAATCGACGCGCCACCACGCATAAAAGATGAGCGAAACGAGAACCAGAAAAGTCCGCCTCAAACCCGGAAGCCGATTTTCCAGAAAACAGAACGCAAGAACAGCGATCGCGAGAAAGACGAGGTATGGATAGGAACTGAAAATCATCTAGCGGCTATGGCTGAATTGCAGATGCGGCTTAGCTATCGGCGGGTATCGGCGGTGCCTTGATCGCCCACTCGACGATTTCCTTCAGCACCGTCGTCAAGCCCTGGCTTGCCGCAATCACGACGTTGTCCACGCTGTTCGCACCTGCTTCGGTTTCGGCCGAAAATTCCTGCGACTGCACGATGTCGCGTGCCTTGGTATGCACCAGCTTTGCCATGATGCGGATTTTCACTTTTGGCGCAGCGTCCGGCACGTCGTAGACCGCATTGAAATCCCGGATTTCGGTTTGCAACATGTAGTCGGAGCGCAGCCCCGCGTCGTCGGGCGCGACAGACGCGATCTTGCCGCTTTGCTCGAATGATTGCACCAGCGCGGTTTGTACCAGATTCGGCAATTGATCCGGCCAGGATGCATTCGCATAGTAATCCATGCGCGCAGGCGGATTGAACAACGCTATGCGCGGGGTATTCAGATTGTCTGCCGCATCTGGACTGGCAACATCCAATGCCCACGAGACGGTCGGGCCGTCGATGGGGCCGAATGTCGGTTTCAGGAGATAAAGTTGAGGCGACTTGCCGGGACCCAGGATGTCTCCGCCGCATCCGGCAAGCAGCACGAGTGAAGCAGCGCCGAGCAACAGGTGACGGCGGTCGGCGGAAATGGTTCCAGATTGCGCGCTCATTTGGGGCTGTATCCTTCGCGGCGGTCGCCGAACAGAAGCTGCGTCGGCTGACGGTTTAGCTTATTGGTGAGGCGGGTAAGACTTTCGACAAGCCGGCGGGAATCGCCGACAAGTTGGCCGAATTGCGCCAGTCCGTCTCCGTTCACGAATTTATCGCTATCGTCGGCAAGCTTGCCGATGCGTTTGATGGAGACGTCGGCATCTTGAACGGCGATGTTGGCGTTCGCCATCGTCTTCTGCAATTCGTCGAGGCTGACATTCAGTTTTTGGGAGCCAAGAGCGAGATTGCTAAGGGCCGCGTCGATGTCGGCATCGTGGCGCTGGATAACGCCGGTCACGTCACGGAGATTTGCAAGCGTATCGGAAATCGACCGGCGGTTCTGCTCGTTCAGTACATCGACAAGAGAGTCGGCAATTTTGTTGAGTTTTGCGACGACCTGCGGTGCGCTTTCCACCAGTTGCTGAATGGTGGAAGGCCGCGAGTTGATGACGGGGTATCGTTCGCCCGGCTTTCGGGAGACCAGCGGCGAGTTCTTGCTGCCGCCGTCGATTTCCACATAGGTGCCGCCGGTCAATCCTTCGCTGGCGATGCTGGCGAAGGAGTCTTCGTGGATTTTGACCTCGGGATTGATTTCGAGCGTGGCGATCACGCGTTTCGGATCGTCGGGATCGAAATCGACAGCCTTCACCCGCCCGACGTCGATACCGTTGTAGCGGACTTTGGTACCGTCGCCGAGACCGGTGACGGAGCCGGTGAAGTAAGTGCGGTAGGTTTCGAACTCGTGGCTGTATTGTGCGCCGGCCAGCCACAGTATGGCGACGACGATGCCTATCACGCAGGCCAATACGAATGCGCCAACAGCGGCGTAATTGGCTTTGGTTTCCATGACCGGCCCTTCCTATGAATCCAGCGCCGCGCGGCCGCGGACACCGGAGAAGTATTCCTTGATCCAGGGATTTGGATCTTTCCTGAGTTCGGCAATCGTGCCGACCTTGATTTTCTTGTCGACGAGAACGGCTATGCGATCCGTCGTGGCGCGCAGCGTGTCGATATCGTGAGTTACCATTAGAACCGTGAGGCCCAAACTTTTCTGAAGGTCGCGCACCAAGCCGTCGAAATTGGCCGCCGAAATCGGATCGAGCCCGGCCGTCGGTTCGTCGAGGAATAGCAGTTCGGGATCGAGCGACAGCGCGCGTGCAAGGCCGGCGCGCTTTTTCATGCCCCCGGACAATTCCGAGGGATATTTCTTGGCGGTGTCTTCGGGTAAGCCGACCATGGAGAGCTTCATCGAAGCGATTTCATTCATCAAACTCTGGGACATCTTGGTGTATTCGCGCAAAGGTACCTGAATGTTCTCGGCCACCGTCTGCGAAGAAAACAGTGCGCCTTCCTGGAACAGCACGCCCCAGCGCATTTGCAGGGCACGCATCGAAACGCTGTCGGCATCGCCCACTTCGTCGCCGAAAACCCTGATCGAACCTTCCTTCTGTTTGTTCAAACCGATGATCGTACGCAACAATACGGACTTGCCGGTGCCGGAGCCGCCGACGAGGCCCATCACTTCGCCGCGCTTCACATCGAGGTCGATGTGATCGTGAATAATTCGATCCCCGAAGCCGTTCACCACACCCCGCACTTTGATGATGGCCTCCGCGTCCTTTCCGTTGATCTGGCCGGGCGTGCTCACGGTCAAATCCCCAGAATCGAGAACATGATGGAGAAACCCGCATCGATGACGATGACGAGGAACACGGACTCGACCACCGAACGTGTGGTCAAGCGGCCCACGCTTTCGGCGTTGCGTTCGACTTTCAAACCTTCAAAGCAGCCGACCAATGCGATGACGAACGCGAAGACCGGTGCTTTCACCATTCCGACCAAAAAGGTGTTGAGCGAGATCGCGCCCTGCAATTGCCGCAGGAAGGCAGGGAAGGTGATGTTGAGGTCGAAGTAACACATCACCGCGCCGCCGATCATCGCCATGATGTCGGAATAGAAAGTCAAAAACGGCAACGCCAGCACCAGCCCGGCCACGCGCGGCAACACCAGAACGTCGACCGTGTTGAGGCCGATGGTCTGCATCGCGTCGATTTCTTCGTTGACGCGCATTGTGCCGATCTGGGCGGTAAACGCCGAACCGGATCGTCCTGCGATGATGATGGCGGTGATGAGACCGCCGACTTCGCGCAGGATCGAAACACCCAAAAGGTTGATCGTGAAGATTTCCGCACCGAAGCGGCGAAGCTGATCCGCGCCCTGATAGGCCAAGACCACACCGATCAGGAACGATAGCAGGCCGACGATCGGCAACGCATTGATGCCGGTTTCTTCGATCTGGTGAATGAAAGCCTTCCAGCGCAGCTGCTTTTGCGGGCCGATGGTCTCGACCGTCTCGACCGTGACGCGGCCGAGGTAGCCCAGCATCTCGTAGCCCTGGTTCATCGAATGCATGAAGCCGCGTCCCACTCGATAGAGGAACGGTGGCCTGTGCATTTCCGGTGTGGGCGGCGCCGTGTGTTCGCGCTCCAATGTGCCGAACAGTGGGCCGTAACTTTCCGGAATGACGAAGGAACGGACTTTCGTGCCGCCGTCTTCCAATGCGCGTTTGGTGCGGAGCAGAAGCCACGCGCCGGCGCTGTCCAATTTGTCCAACTCCTTTCCATCGATTTCGGCTTCGCCAATTTTGGCGAGGTCGAGCGCGCGCAGTTTGGGGTCGAGCCGCGGAGCTTCCGGCAATGTCCAGTCGCCACCGACGACAAAGCGCAGAACATTGTCGCGCCGCTCGGTTTTGAACCAGGCGCGCTCCTCCACCGGCCGAACGTCTGTCAGACTGACCATCCCACCCCAACCTTAGCCGCAGGTACGCGCGCCCCCTAGGGGCCATCCGACAATTAAGTTGCCGCAGCCTGGGGAGGGAACTCCTCAGGCCTCACTTCGTGCCACGAGGTCGGGCCAAAATGCGCTCGCCCCCCTCGCGGCAACACGCGTCCCCAGCCTTTCACCCCAGAACCGTTCGTTGCCCGCCTCCGTCTGCCACGCCCACAACCGGCGGGTCAGATGGTGCAGGGAGTATTCCGCCGTAAAGCCCATGGCGCCATGCACTTGATGGGCGATGCCGGTGGACGTCCGCGCGGCCCGGTTGGCCCGGAGCTTGGCGGCGGCGATTTCGAAATCGGCATCGCCCCGATCCATGGCTCTGAAGGCAGCGGCGGCGGCCATTCCAGCGGCGGCGGTTTCTTCGGCAAGTACCGCGAGTTGTTGCTGGATGGCCTGGAATTGCGCCAGGGGGCGGCCGAACTGTTTGCGTTCGCGCGTGTAACCGACGGACAATTCCAAAGCGTGATCCAATGCGCCGGCGATCTGGCCGGTGCGAAGAAGCGCGAGCGCGCTCAGCGCGTCGGATTCGCCAGCACCTTTTTCTACCTTGGCGTTTTCGAAGCGCAGCGCGTCGCGTGGTTCGGCTGCAGGGTTTTCGTGTTGCTCGATCTTCGCGTCCGACTTTGACGCAAGGATCGTTTGGCCGTCGATCACCGCAAGAACATGCGAGGCAGTGCGGCCCCAGGGGACGCTTTTCAATTCGCCGGTGAAGCGGTCGCCGTTGAGTTTGCCGGTCGCATTGGGCGAGACGGTGACGATGCCGTCTGGCAAAGCAAGCTTCGCCGTCTTGGCGAGATGCGTTGCCAAAATCGCTTCTGGTAGCGGGGCCGGGACTGCGAAGTGACCGCAGGCCCTGATCACCACGAGCGCGTCTTCCCAGTTTCCGCCGAAGCCGCCGTCGTCTTCGCTGACGAGGACGTTGGCGAGGCCGGTTTCTGCGATCTGTTTCCACGCTGCGTCGAGCGAGGTGTCCTTGATGCCTTCCAGAACTTTCGTCGTGGTGTCGGCAAGCAATGTGCGCAGTTCGCTCATCTCAGGCCCAGCTCCCTTGCGATGATGCCGCGCAGGATTTCCCTTGTGCCGCCGCGCAGCGAGAACGACGGCGAGTTCTGCAGGAGATAAGACAGCGTGTCGTTGAACGCATCGCCGGTTTCCAGCGTCACGTCGGAACGGGTGTTGGCTTGTATCAAACGCGGTACTTCCTGCTCGAAAGAGGTGCCGAGATCCTTGACGACCGCGGCATCGACGGCCGGGTCTTCGCCGGCGGAGAGTTTGCCCAAGATGGACATCGACATGTTCCTGAGCGTCCACATTTCGGCGGTCATGCGGCCGATCAGTTGTTTTTCCAATTCGCTCGGGTTTTCGCCGGTGACCCGCAGGAATTCGAGGAACAGACGGATGGACGACAGATACCGTTCCGGACCGCTGCGTTCGAAGGCAAGTTCGGCGGTCACCTGTTGCCAGCCGCCGCCTTCGTTTCCGATCAGCATGGAGTCGGGCACGAACACGTCATCGAAGAAGACTTCGTTGAAATGGCTTTCGCCGGTCAGGTTGGCGATGGGTTTCACCGTCAAACCGTCGCTGCGCATATCGACGAGGAATTGCGTGAGGCCCGCGTGGCGGGTTTCGCCGTCGCCGGTGCGGACGAGCGCAATCATGTAGTGCGCGTGTTGCGCGGTGGACGTCCAGATCTTCTGGCCGTTGATGCGCCAGCCGCCATCGACCTTTCGCGCGCGGGTGCGCACGGAAGCGAGATCGGACCCGGAGCCCGGCTCGCTCATGCCGATACAGAAGAAGGCTTCGCCGCGCGCGATGCGGGGCAGAATCTTCTGACGCTGTTCTTCGGTGCCGTAGCGCAGGATCAGCGGGCCGCTTTGACGGTCTGCGACCCAATGAAGGCCGACGGGCGCGCCGGCGACGAGCATCTCCTCGATCACGACATAGCGTTCGGCATAGCTCTTTTCGTGGCCGCCATATTTCTTGGGCAGGGTCATGCCGAGCCAGCCGCGCTCGCCGAGCTTGCGGCTGAATTCGGCGGCCCCGCCGGACCATGAACGCGCCTTGGTGGCCGAGGTGCTTTGAGGCATCTCCTCGCGCAGGAAGGCTCGAACCTCCCGGCGCAGCACCTTGGCTGCTTCCGGCATTTCAAATGGGGTGAAGTGGAATCTGGGCAATTGGGTTTCTCCGTTGCCGGCATTTTGGGTGCGGCAGTGGGGCCACGCAACGGCTTGCCGCTGCAGGGTTTTCTTGATCCTAATTTCGGGAAGGTAATCAGTATGCACGAAGGAGCGTTGCGCTGCAAGTCCTATTGAGGAAAAATTTCGATATGACCAGCCGGCGGGGGCGGCCTAAGCTCTTGGCCGATCCAAATTCCGGAGGAAAATCATGGACTACGTTCGGCTCGGAAAAACCGGTTTGAAGGTCTCTCGCATCTGCCTGGGCACCATGACCTATGGCAGCCCGAAATGGCGGGACTGGGTGCTGGACGATGCGGCGAGCCGCCCGTTCATCAAAAAGGCGCTCGATGCCGGGATCAATTTCTTCGACACGGCGGACATCTATTCCATCGGCGCGAGCGAGGAAGTGCTGGGTCGCGCGCTGAAGGATTTCGGCCCGTCGCGCGAGAACGTGGTGGTGGCGACCAAAGTGTTCAATCCGATGGGGGAGGGGCCGAACCAGCGCGGGCTCGGCCGCAAACACATCATGCACGCCATCGACGATTCATTGCGGCGGCTGCAGATGGATTACGTCGATCTCTATCAGATCCATCGGTTCGATTACGGCACGCCGATCGAAGAAACGGTTGAGGCCCTGCACGACGTGGTGAAGTCGGGCAAGGCGCGCTACATCGGCGCGTCGTCGATGATTGCCTGGCAATTCGCGAAATATCTTTCGACCGCCGAAAAGATGGGCAAGACGAAATTTGTTTCGATGCAGAACCATTACAATCTCGTCTATCGCGAGGAAGAACGCGAGATGATGCCATTGTGCCGGGCGGAAGGGATTGGCGTCATCCCATGGAGCCCGCTGGCGCGTGGATTTCTGGCGGGCAATCGCAGGCGGCAGGACAAGGGCGAGACGACGCGCGCCAAGTCCGACGAGTTCGCTCACCGTATGTATTACAACGAAGGCGATTTCAAAGTGGTGGACCGTGTGAGCGAGATTGCGGCCAAGCGCGGCGTTTCGAATGCGCAAGTGGCGCTGGCGTGGCTGCTCGCGCAGCCCGGCGTGACGTCGCCGATTGTCGGCGCGTCAAAGCCGCAGCATCTGGACGACGCAATTGCCGCGGCGGAATTGAAACTGAGCGAAGACGAGATCAAGGCGTTGAAGGAACCGTACACGCCGCATCCGGTATTGGGGCACAGCTAGTTGCTCACCTCCCCATTTCGGGGAGGTCGGGCGCGTGCATCGGCACGCGACCGGGTGGGGCCTTCGTGCATCGAATTCGTTGAAGCAGCCCCCGCCCGCCATCGCTTCGCGATGTCGACCTCCCCGCGAGGGGGAGGTAAGTGGTGGGGTTACTTCTTCTCCGGCAGTTCGGGCCTTGTTCCGCTGACCGGCCAGCTTTGCGTGTTGTCTTCGGCCACCTGTGACCAGCCGCCGCCCAAGGACTGATACAGGCCGACATTGGCTTGCAGCAGCGCGATGCGCGTTTGCACCAACTGGTCCTGCGCGCTGAACAAGGTCTGCTGGGCCTGCAGCACGGCGAGGAGATCGGCGACGCCTTCGCGATATTGGATTTCGGAGATGCGAAGGGCTTCGCGCGCGTTGTCCACTTCGACCGTCAGGTAATGCACCTGATCGGCGAGGGCGGAAACGGCGCCGAGCGAGGTTTCGACGTCGGTGAAGGCGTTGAGCACCGAACTGCGATAGCTCGCGACCAGTTCGAGTTCCTGCGCTTTCGCGAGATCGCTTTCGGAGGCTTTCAAACCGCCGTCGAAAATCGTCTGCAATACCGATGCGCCGATGGAATAGAACAGCGTCGAGCCATTGAAGATCGAGCCAAGCGCACTCGATGCGAAACCGCCGGAGCCGGAGAGGCCGATGCTCGGGAAGAAGGCGGCACGCGCGGCATCGACATTGCCATGCGCGGAAGAGAGCGAGGCTTCAGCTTCGGCCACGTCGGGTCGGCGCAGCAGAAGTTCGGAGGGCATGCCGGGCTGCACCGGCGGCGGCTTGATGTCGTTCATCGTTTGCGCGCTGACGTCGAAGCCTTCGGGCGCGCGGCCGATGAGAACGGCAAGCTGATAACGCGCAACACGTTCCTGCTGCACCAGGCCCGGAATCTGCGCCTGCTGGGCGGCGACCTGTGCCTGTTCCTGCGCGAGATCGAGATTGGACGATACGCCGTTCTGAACTTTCGCCTTGACGATTTCGAGCACGCGGTTGACGGCATCTATGTTGTCGCGCGCGATCTTGATGCGTTCGCGCAAGCCCACGACGTTGACATAGGCGTTGGCGGTGTTGGATTCGACAGTGAGCGCAACCGTCTGTTGTGCGTAATGGCTGGCGCGCAGCGCATCCTCGGCGGAGAAGAAGCGGTCGCGGTTCTGGCCGAAGATATCGAGCTGGTAGCTGGCATTCAGGCCAAGCTGAAAACTGTTCGACGACGTGAAAGGACCGGAGGTGACGGTGGTGCCGCCGGGGCCCGTTGTCACCGTGCGGCCATGCGATCCGGAGCGGCTGGCATCGAACTCGCCGTTGAGCGTCGGGAACAGGGACGAACGCGAAATCCCGGCTTGCGCTTCGGCTTGCAGCACGCGCGCATACGCCGCCGCGATGTCGAGGTTGTTGGCTTGCGCATCGGAAACGAGGCCGGAGAGTTCGGTCGAACCGAAGGTCGTCCACCAATCCGCTTTCGGCCACACTTGCGCGTCCGACATGATGGGGGCGGTGAAGCCGCTGGCGGGGACATCGGTGGTCTTCAGCGCTTGCGGCACCGGTGTCGCGCACCCTGCTGCGACCAGTGCCAACACGATGGCCGATGTCGAATTGAAAAATCGGTTCATTAAAATCACTCGCCTGTGGGACCGAGAAGGAGCGCCCGAGCCGCTTTCATAGCCGGTGCCAAGCCGAAGACAAGCCCTTGGGCGTGGGGCCGGACGCCGGGTGAAATCATGGCTCGTTCACTAGCGGTAAGCCCGCCCGCAAACGCCTGAATTATCGAAATGGTTCCAATGGCCTCATGCGCAACCCCACAAAACCGTCATGTTGCGTGGGCCAATATGAGACGCCAAAATTTTTCGTGAGACTCCGAAAGAAAACGGGCCGCGTGGGGGCGCGGCCCGTTTCCCGATGTTTATGGCTGAGGCTGTCAGGCGCCGCCGAGGCCACCCGTGCGGGTCACCTTGAAGCGCTGGAGCTGCATGCTCGCCAGACCCATATTGGGGTCGATCTCGAGCGCTTTCTGATAGTCTTCATACGCCGCGCGGACATTGCCCAGCGCTTCGTTGACGATCGCCCGGTCGTAATAGGCAATGGCCGGTTTCGACGCGCCAAGTTCGATGCCCTTGGTGATGTCGTCGAGCGCGACCTGATAGCGATGCAGCGAGATCATCACCGCGCCGCGATCCACATAGCCTTCGCCGAGTTTGTCGTTCAGCTTGAGGCCGGCGTTATAATCGGCGAGCGCTCCGTGCAAATCGTCGATGCGACCCTTGAGGATGCCGCGATTGATGAGCGTGGCGGCGCGGTCCTGAACCGACAGCGCAATATTTTCCAGCGCCGCGTTGCAAGTCTGCACACCGGTGACGGGATCGCCGTCGAATTCCGCAGACTTGTAGCAATCCGCGGCGGGGCCGCCGCCGAGAACGGTGACGGCGGCATCCGCCGACGTCGCCAGCATGGTCAATCCCGCGGCACCCAGGATGGCTGCCGAGAGCTTGTGCAATTTCATGAGTCCCTCCCCTGATGAGGCAACTTGATTGTTGCACAAAAGCCGCATCCGGTCCATGGCAGGAATAAGGTATTTCCAAGGCATTTCACGGCTTAAAGTGCTCTGACGACAGCCGAATTCCGCACCTTTCCAAACTGCATTTCGTCCCGCATTTTCGCGTTCAAATGCTTCTCAAAGGAGATTCCATGTCCTGGCCCGCGCTTGCGCCGCTGCTGCTTCTGAGCGTCTCAAATGTGTTCATGACGTTTGCCTGGTACGGCCAGCTCAAATATCCCAACACGCCGCTGCTGATATTGATTCCGGTGAGTTGGGGGATCGCGTTCTTCGAATATTGTTTCGCGGTGCCGGCCAACCACTACGGCCATCAAATCTATTCGGCCGCACAGTTGAAGACGATGCAGGAGGTCATCACGCTCGTCGTGTTCGGCGTGTTCTCGGTGGCGTATCTGGGCGAGCCGATAAAATGGAATTACGTGGTGGCGTTCGGGTTTCTGGTCTGCGCGGCGTTCTTTGCGTTCAACAAGTGGAACTAGGATTCAGTGCGCGAACGGGTTGTCGGTGAACTCCGCGACCGGGTGCAGCGGCACATCGAGACCGGGGTTCGCGCCGAGATAGAGCACCAAGGTCATCTGCTTTGTCTTTGCATCCCACTTCATTTGCGGGGCGATGCCGCCGGGTTTGCGGAAAGTGTCGCCGTCGAAATCCATCTTGCGGGGTTCGACGCTGCCCCAACCGGACGACAGTCGCTCTACCATCTCATCGCGCAGATCCTGGCGTTGTTCTTCGGTTGTGTCGGGGGCGATGTTCAATGTGTCCGGCGCGCTCACGCGGACCTGGCCGTCCTTCCCGATTTCGAGCCAGGCAGCGATGATCGTGTCGGACGATTCGTATCCGCCTTCCCATTTGCCAACGGGCGGCTTGTGGCGCGAGCACCCGGCCAGCGCCAGCACTGCAACCATAGCCAGAGCGGCCCAGCGCATGCGGCATCCCCCTTCCGACTCAAGGCCGGAATTTGTGGAGGATAAGCCCTAACAGCGGGTTTCGCATGGCTGATGTGACGATACCGCCCTTGAACCCCCCGGCGAGGGGCTTATACCCACCCCCTTCTTTCCAGACGGATTTTTGCCATGAGTGCGCTGCCCCAGGGATTTCTTGCCCAATCGCTGAACCGAATTCAGCCGTCGCCGACTATTGCGGTGACGCAGAAGGCGCGCGACCTGAAAGCCGCCGGGCGCGACGTGATCGGGCTGGGCGCGGGCGAGCCGGATTTCGACACGCCGGACAACATCAAGGAAGCAGCCATTGCCGCCATCAAACGCGGCGAGACGAAATACACTGCCGTCGAAGGCATTCCCGAATTGCGCTCGGCGATTGCGGCCAAGTTCAAGCGCGAGAACGGGCTCGACTACAAGCCTTCGCAATGTTTCGTGGCGCCGGGCGGCAAGGCGGTTGTTTACAACGCGCTGCTCGCCACGCTGAACCCTGGCGATGAAGTGATCGTGCCTGCGCCGTATTGGGTGAGCTATCCCGATATCGTGCTGCTGGGCGGCGGCAAGCCGGTGATCGTCGAGACGAAGATCGAGGAAGGGTTTCGTTTGACGCCGCAAGCGCTGGAAGCGGCGATCACGCCCAAGACCAAGTGGATCATCTTCAACCAGCCGTCGAACCCGACAGGTGCGTGCTACACGCGCGAGCAGTTGAAGGGTTTGACCGACGTGCTGATGCGCCATCCGCAGGTGTGGGTACTGACCGACGATATGTATGAGCATCTCGTCTATGGCGGCTTCAAATTCCACACGGTCGCGCAGGTCGAGCCGGGGCTTTACGAGCGCACACTGACGATGAACGGCGTGTCGAAGGCTTATGCGATGACCGGCTGGCGCATCGGCTATTGCGCGGGCGCCGAGCCCTTGATCAAGGCGATGGCAAAGCTGCAATCGCAATCGGCCTCCAACCCGGCGTCGATCTCGCAATGGGCGAGCGTGGAGGCGTTGAACGGGCCGCAGGATTTTATCCCGAAATTCCAGAAACTGTTCGAGGAACGCCGCGATCTGGTGGTTTCGATGCTGAACCAGGCCACGGGCATCGAATGCCCCAAGCCGGAAGGCGCGTTCTATGTCTATCCGTCGATCAAGAAGCTGATCGGCAAGAAGACGAAAGCGGGCAAGACGATCGCGACGGACGAGGATTTCGCAGGCGAATTGCTGGAAGCCGAAGGCGTGGCGGTGGTGCACGGCGCGGCATTCGGGCTCTCGCCGTTCTTCCGCATCTCTTACGCGACGTCGAACGCGGCGCTGGAAGAGGCGTGCAGCCGCATCCAGCGGTTCTGCGCGGATTTGCGTTGAGGCTGCGGCGGCTTCTTTTTGCTATTGTTCCGTTGTCCGCTTTGATTGCGGGGAGCGCGGTGATGGCAGAACAGAAAAGCCCTGCTGAAATGTATCATGACCTGAGGGCAATGGCGTTTGGTGTCACCGCCGAACAGTTGGGGCTGCATCCGTCCTCTGAACGCGTTTCTCCATTCGGCATCATCATGGAGATGGGGCTCTCCAAAGGAACAGTGACAGTTGTGTCCTTCGTGACGGGCGATGCAAGCATTTATCTAAGTTCGGGCGGCGGGATGATCGGCGGTAGCGGCCACGAATCCGTCAGAGCTGCGGCAAAACAATTCGTATCGGCGAGCAACGGCTACGTAACCAGGTTAAAGCGAGTTTCGGACTTTCCACGTCCATCGGCTGGAAATGTTATTTTTTATGTCCTTACCAATAAGGGCACTCTTCGCTCCGACGAGTTGGCCGAAGATGACTTAGGACACAGACGCAGCGAATTCTCATCTTTGTTCTATGCAGGGCAGGACGTCATTACGCAGCTTCGGCTGGTCACTCCGCCCTAGGAAGTCGCAAGTTACGCCTTGCTGGAAATTTCAAGCAGGCGCACGATGCGGATACATTCGGGAAGCGGCGAACGCCACCGCTGCGAACAGCGCGACGGCGAGAACTGCGCACACCGCTTCGATATAGAGCATCCCGCCAGAGCCCCATTTCTCCTGACCCCACCCGTCGACGACGGTCATGTAGGCGATGGGCATGTTCGAGATGCTGGCGAGCAAATTGTATTTGGTAGCGGCTGCGCCCTTGCCGATGGCTTCCAGGACCACAGCACCCCATGACGCGTAACAGAAACCGAGGCTGAACGCGTAGACGAGCGTGAAGATCACAAATGTCGATTCCGTTCGCGGTGCCAGCGCCATCGCGCCCGCAATAAGGGCAGATATGATTCCCGACAAGCAAAACGCCGTCTTGCGGTCCATCAGATCGGAAAGGAAACCTCCTGCAATACATCCCACCATCGAAACGACGCCGCCAAGCGCGCCGTTGACGAGCGCGACCGTGTCGCCGCTCGCATGCCAGTCGCCCGCAACGGCAGACCACAGGTTCTGCGCCGCGCCCGTTCCGATGGGCAGCGTCATCAGGAAGACGACGAGCAAACCCATACGTTGACTGACAATGGACCACACATCGCGCGCGACGTTGGTGAAGTTCTGAATCAACGATTCGTGCCGGTGTTCGGCAATTTGCTCATCGATAAACAAGACGGCAATCGAACTCGCGATGCAGATGGCGCCCAACACTGCGCCGGAAATCCAAAGTGGGTGAACATGCTGCGCGAGCCATAGTCCCGCGCCGCCGCCGAGGCCGGAGCCGCCGAGATTTCCCGCCTGGCTCCATCCCCCCGCGCGGCCTTTTTCTTCTTCGGGGGTTGCATAGGCTATCAGACTGTCGGCGGCCATCGCGTTGAAGCTCGTCGCGAGACTGACGATCACCACGAAGATTTCGATCAGGACGAGATTTGCCTTGCTCGGCTCGATCGCCGCCGTCGCGACCATGAAAATGCCGATCAAGATGGCGGAGAGGAGAAACCAGATCTTGTTGTTGAGCGTGGCGTCCACAATCGGCGCCCACACGACTTTCCATGTTTGCGGAAAGAGACTCCACGCCACCAATGCTGCAATCGCACCCACGCCCACACCCGCATGCGAGAGGATGTAGGCCAGCGTCACCACGACGTAACCGTTGGTGATGCCGAGCGGCAGGAACAGAATGAGGAACAAAACGGGATGGGCGTCGCGGGGCTTCGGCGCGGCGTCGGTCAAATGTGGGATTCCTTAAGGAACACGAGAGAATGACCTGCGGTTGTCACACAAACAAGCTTGCCAGCAGCGCGGAACGGCGCGAGCATTGCCTCACCAAGCGGGGCGCGTGACGCCGCCCAGCCCTTTGGGACTTGCGCCCGCCGTGCCTCGTTCCCTCGTGAATATCCGAGGGGCAGGAGGCACTTATGCCAAAATCCAATGGAGGAAATGGGCCACGTACCGTGGCCCTGGTAGGACCTTACGGCAGCGGAAAGACGACGCTGCTGGAAAGCATTCTGATGGCAACGGGCGCCATCCACAGGAAAGGCGCCGTGGCCCAGAAAAACACGGTGGGCGATGCGAGCCCCGAAGCCCGCGCCCGCCAGATGAGCGTCGAGGTGAATTGCGCGACCACCAGCTATCTCGGCGAAAGTTTCACCTTTCTCGATTGTCCCGGTTCTATCGAATTTTTGCAGGACGCGCTGAACGTTTTGCCCGGCATCGATGCCGCCGTCGTGGTGTGCGAGCCGGAGCCCGCGAAAGTGCAAATGTTGAAGCCGTATCTGAAACGGCTCGACGATCTGAACATTCCGCACATCCTGTTCGTGAACAAGATCGACAAGGCGACTGGCGGACTGCGTGCGCTGCTCACCATGCTGCAGGATGCAAGCGACAAGCCTCTGCTCCTGCGCCAGATACCGATCTGGGAAGGCAATGTGGTGACGGGGTTTGTGGACCTCGCGCTGGAGCGCGCCTTCGTCTACCGGCCGCATGCGGAAAGCGAAGTGATCGAGCTTTCGGGGGAGGTCAAGGATCGCGAAAAGGATGCGCGCTTCCAGATGCTGGAGAAGCTTGCCGATTACGACGAGCATCTGATGGAGGAATTGCTGTCGGATGCCGAGCCGCCGCGGGACGAAGTGTTCAACGATCTGGCGAAAGACATGGCGGATGGATTGCTGGTGCCGGCGCTGATGGGTTCGGCCGAAGGCGACAATGGCATCCGGCGATTGTTGAAGGCTCTGCGCCATGAAGCGCCCGGCGTGGAAAAACTTGCCGAACGCATTGGCGTGAAGACGGGCAACGACGCGATCGTGCAGATCGTCAAGACCTATCACTCGGCGCATGGCGGAAAGTTGAGCGTGGCGCGCGTTTTGTGCGGCACGCTCAAGGAAGGCGCGGTGCTACACAAGAGCGATGGTTCGGATATGCGCGTGGGCGGTATCGCCGCGTTGAAGGGCGAGGCGCAGACCAAGCTCGCCGAAGCCAAAACGGGCGAGACGGTCGCGTTGTTGCGGCTGGAAGCGGCGATGACCGGTGACACGCTTTCCACCGCCAAAGGCGCGAAGATTCCGAAGGTGAAGATCGAGGAACTTGTGCCGGTTTACGATCTTGCCATCGAAGCGGCGGATCGCAAGGACGAGGTAAAGCTCACCGCCGCCATCCACAAATTGCAGGAGGAAGATCCTTCGCTGCATTTCCGGCAGGATGCGGCGCTGCATGAGATGGCGCTGGAAGGGCAGGGCGAAATCCACCTGAAGGTCGCGGTGGAAAAGCTCGCGAGCAAATACGGGCTCAAGCTCAACACTCATCAACCGCGCGTGCCCTACAAGGAAACCATCCGCCGGGCCACGACGCAGCGCGGGCGGCACAAGCGGCAATCTGGCGGTCACGGCCAGTTCGGCGACGTGATGATCGAGATCAAGCCCTTGCCGCGCGGCAGCGGGTTTGTGTTCCAGGATGAAATCTCCGGCGGGGTGGTGCCGCGGCAGTTCATTCCATCGGTCGAGAAAGGCGTGGTCGATTACCTGAAACAGGGGCCGCTGGGATTTCCGGTGGTCGATGTGACGGTTGCGTTGACGGATGGCTCGTACCACACGGTCGATTCATCGGATGCTGCGTTCCAGACAGCGGCGCGCATCGCGATGAGCGAAGGCATGCCGAACTGTGCGCCGGTGCTGCTGGAGCCAATCATGCATGTGAAGATCCATGCACCGAACGATGCCACCTCCAAGGTCAACCAGGTGGTGAGCGGGCGGCGTGGGCAACTCATGGGCTTCGATGCGCGTGAGGGCTGGAAAGGCTGGGACACGATCGAGGCGCAGATGCCACTTTCCGAACTGCACGGGCTCATCATCGATCTGCGCTCGCTGACGCAAGGCGTGGGCACATTCGAGATGGAATTCGATCATCTGGCCGAATTGACAGGCAAGCTGGCCGACACCGTGGTGGCGTCGCGCAGGCCCGCGGCCTGAAGCGGCGGATTTGTCTTTCGCAACGACCATCCGGGCGCTGCGTGATTTTGTGTGTACGAAAAGGGGAGAAGGGCATGTCGCACGCAGGTATTTTTCACGAACGCGCCAAGGCTTCATCGAAGCATTTCTTCTGGGTCGGGCTCGCGTTGACTCTTCTGGGGCTCGCCGCACTCGTCTTTCCGATGATCTCCACTTTGGTGGCGACATTGTTGGTGGGATGGGTCTTGTTCATTGCAGGCTTGTTCACGCTGCTGGGATCGTTCGCCATTCACGGTACCGGCCCGTTCTTCGGAGCCTTGCTGCTCAGCCTGTTGTCGTTGGGCGCGGGATTGTTCCTGTTGTTCAATCCCGGTGCGGGGGCGGTTGTCCTGACCGTGGTGCTGGCGGGACTGCTGCTTGTGGAAGGCGCGTTCGAGATCATGCTGGCGTTCGAATTGCGACCGTTGGGCGCGTGGATATGGATGTTGCTGGCGGCGCTCGCCAGCATTCTGCTTGGGCTTTTCATCGCCGCCGGTCTGCCGCTGATTTCGGCGGTGGTGCTCGGTGTGATTTTGGGCGTGAATTTCCTGTCGAGCGGGATCGGCTATCTCGTTCTGTCGCGCAGTCTCAAATCATAACGTCCGCGCGCCGAACGTATCGCACTGGTCCATGTCGCCGGTCGAAAGGCCGCGACGGAACCAGCGGACTCTTTGTTCGCTGGTGCCGTGGGTGAAAGTGTCGGGCGCGACGCGACCTTCGGTTTCTTTTTGCAGCGTGTCGTCGCCCACGGCGGTGGCAGCGGCAAGGCCCTGCTCGACGTCGCCGGTTTCCAGAATATGGAATTGCCGGTTGGCGTTGTAGGCCCACACGCCTGCGTAGCAATCGGCCTGCAATTCCAGACGTACGGACGATCCGGTTGCGCCGCTGCTGCGGCCGCCGGAAAGTCCGGAAGCCTTGTCCATCGTGCCGAGAATGTTTTGGACGTTGTGGCCGATCTCATGCGCCAGCACATAGGCTTGCGCGAATTGTCCCGGAGCGCCGAAACGCGTGGCAAGTTCGTTGAAGAAGGCGAGGTCGATGTAAACGCGGTGATCGTTGGGACAGTAGAACGGGCCCATCACCGCTTCGCCCTCGCCGCATCCGGTCTGCGTGTATTGCGTGAACGGCGTGAAGGTAGCGGGTTGGTATTGAATGCCGCGCTTGGCCAGAATCTGCGTCCACACGTCTTCGGTCGAGCCGATGATCTTGCGCGAGAATTCGAACGCCGCCTGATCTTCCTGCGAGGCGGGCTGGCTTTGCGTCTGGCCGGGGCCATAGGGTAAGCCGCCGCCCTGATCGCTGGTCATCTGGTTCAGCAAGCCGCCGACATCGCCGCCGTTCGCCAGCAATGCGATCACGATGAACGCGACCAGACCCAATCCGCCGCCACCGATGGCGATGTGGCGGCCGCCGAAACCGCCGCCGCCAAATCCTCCGCCCTGTCCACGGCGGTCATCCACGTTTTCGGTCGGGCGAAGGTCATCGAGGCGCATGAACATTTCCTCTTCAAGAACTCACACTCTCACCATCAGCTTGCCGCGGTTGCGTCCCGCGAACATGCCGGTGAGGGCCGTCGGCATTTTCTCGAAGCCTTCGACAATGTCCACCGGCGCTTTGATCTCACCGGTCTCCAGCCATTTGGCGAGCGCGTTCTCGGCTTCCCTGCGGCGGTTGTAGAAATCCATCACCACGAACCCTTCCATGCGGATGCGCTTGGTGACGAGGAAACCGGGAACGCCCATCGGGCCGCCTGCAGGTGTGGCGGTGTCATATTGCGAGACGTTGCCGCAACAGGCGATGCGGCCCCACATGTTCATGCGCGCGATGGCGGCGGCAAGAACATCTCCGCCCGTGTTGTCGAAATAGACGTCGATACCTTCGGGGGCCGCGGTTTTCAGCTGTTTGTGGATGCCGCCCGCTTTGTAGTCCAGCACTTCGTCGAAGCCGAGTTCGTTCTTCACCCAGGCGCATTTGTCCGCGCCACCGGCCGTACCGATGACGCGACAACCGGCGATCCTTGCGATCTGGCCCGCGATGGTGCCGACGGCGCCTGCCGCACCGGAAACAAGAACGGTTTCGCCCGGACGCGGCCGTCCCACATCGAGCAAGCCGAAATACGCGGTGAGGCCGGTGATGCCGAGTACGCCCAGAATGTGTTCGGGTTTGTGTTTGCGGTCGTGTTTGGTAAGCGCCTTGCCGGACACCGCCGCATGCGTCTGCCAGCCGAACTCGCCGGAAACGAGATCGCCGGGCGCGATGCCCTTCGCGTTCGATTTCACGACTTCGCCCAAACCCCATCCCGCCATCGTGTCGCCGGGTTCGAGTTTGGAGCGATAGGTAACGCCCGCCATCCACGCCCGGCTCGCGGGATCGATGGAAAGCATGGTGGTGCGCACCAATGCTTCGCCCTCGCGCGGTTCGGGGATCGCGTCTTCGCGCAGTTCGAAATTGTCGGTCGAGATTTCGCCCGCAGGCGCCTTGGCAAAAATCCAGCGTTTGGCGGTTGCTGTCATCGTCGCCTCCCTATGGCTTTGGGAGACGGTAGGATCGGGGCCTTGCAAACGCAATCGCCGCCGTGGACCGGGGGGCGGTTACGGCGGCGCTTTGCGTTCGTCCAGAACGGCACGCCCGCGCGGATGGGGGGCATCGCTCAAGCGTGCACGAGGATCGACCCCGCATGCGAACTTTAGCTGGCAGCCGGATAGATGCCTTGATTCAGATCAACGGCTCAGAATTTCCATTCGCGCGCGGAACGCACCAGGAAATCGCGGAACGCCGCCACGCGCTTGGAATGGCGCAACGCATCGCAATAAACCAGATGCACGTCGAAGGTCGGGCCGTCCACATCGGGCAGAACGCGCACCAGATGCGGGCGTTCGGCGGCGATGTAATCCGGGATTGCCGCCAGACCCATTCCGTCTTCCACCGCGCGCAAGATGCCGGTGAAATTGTTGATGCGCAGCGTGCGGCCGGTTCCCTGTTTCAGGCGGCGCGTGCTTTCGATCAGCCAGTTCACATCGCGGATTTCAGGCGCAGCACTTTCGCCATAAGCGATCAGGCGATGGTGCGCGAGATCCTCGAAGGTTTGCGGCACGCCGTGCTTGCTGAGATATTCCTGCGTGGCGCAGGTGTGATAGCGCACGGTGAACAGCTTGCGCTGGATGAGATCGGCCTGCACCGGCGCGCGCATACGAAGCGCAAGATCGGCTTCGCGTTGCGCCAGATCGAGTTCGCGGTCTTCGAAGATGAGACGCATCTCGATTTCAGGAAATTCGGCGAGGAAACCTTCGAGGCGCGGCAACAACCAATAGGTGCCGAGGCCGTGGCTGGCGGTGACCTTCAACTGGCCGCGGGGCGCTTCCTGCACGTTCTTGAGCGCTTCTTCGGCTTGCGCCAGCCGCGAAAGAACGTCCGACACTGCGCCGTAAAGAAGTTCGCCTTCATCCGTCAGCGTGAGGCCGCGCGCGTGGCGCTGGAACAGTGGCGTGACGAGTTCTTCTTCCAGCGCGCTGATCTGGCGGCTGACGGCGGACTGGCTCAAGGTCAGCATCTGGCCGGCATGCGTGAAACTTCCCGCACTTGCGACGGCGTGGAAGATTCGAAGTTTGTCCCAATCCATTAGAACACCTTGGCCATTAGTGATGTGCCTCCGCCAGGAAGCGTTCGGCTTCGAGCGCCGCCATGCAGCCCATGCCGGCTGCGGTCACCGCTTGCCGGAACACTTTGTCCTTCACGTCGCCTGCTGCGAAAACGCCGGGAATGCTGGTCTTCGTGGAATCGGGCGCGGTCTTGATGTAGCCGCTCTCGTCCATTTCGAGTTGACCCTTGAAGATGTCGGTCGCGGGCGTGTGGCCGATGGCGATGAACAGGCCGTCGACATCGAGCTTGCTTTGCCCGCCGTTCTTCACATTGCGCAAGGAAAGTCCGGTGACGCCTTTGGGGTCGCTCGTGCCGTGCACTTCATCGACGACGGTGTCGTAGACGACGCTCACCTTCTTGTGCGCGGTGAGACGAAGCTGGTTCGTCTTGTCGGCACGCAACGCATCGCGGCGATGGATCAGCGTGACGTGATCTGCGAAATTGGTGAGGAACAATGCTTCTTCGACCGCCGTATTGCCGCCGCCGACGACCGCAACCTTTTTGTTGCGGAAGAAGAAGCCGTCGCACGTCGCGCAAGCCGAAACGCCGAAGCCTTTGAATTCTTCTTCGGATTTGAGGCCGAGCCAGCTTGCCTGCGCGCCGGTCGCGATGATGAGCGTTTCGGTGGAATAACGCCTGCCCGAATCGCCGACGAGCGTGAAGGGACGGCGTGCGAGATCGGCTGCGATGATCGTATCGGAAATCATCTTGGTGCCGACATGCTCGGCCTGGGCCTGCATCTGCTCCATCAGCCAGGGGCCCTGAATCGCCTCGGCGAAGCCGGGATAGTTTTCGACTTCGGTGGTGATGGTGAGCTGGCCGCCCGGCTGGATGCCGCCGATCAGGACAGGTTCGAGCATCGCGCGCGCGGCATAAATCGCCGCCGTACAACCCGCCGGACCGCTACCCAGAATTACAACTTTCGATGGTTCGGTTTGCGGCATGACTATCCCTTGACTAGGGCAAAGGACTGTCCCCGCGGGACCGCGCGGCTTGCCCCCTCGGCGCTTTTTCGGCGGAATTCTTAGTTCATATCGGGAGGAGCGGACAAAACGTCAAGAGAGCGCCGGAAGGCCATGTGGCAACAGCGTTTTCCTTGTAAACATTAGGGCCCGAAGGATCGCAAATTGCGGCTGGTTAACCGAATCGTGTGCGTTCACCTTCCGATACGAATTGATGCGATGCACCCTCGAAATATTATTGCTATTCCCCATCGAACCCACGGTATAATGAGGTGTCTAAAAATTAGGGTTTACAAAATGGAACATCATAAACTTGACTCCATCGACATGCGCATCCTTTCGGAACTGCAATCAAACGGACGTATTACCAACGTAGAACTTTCCCGCCGTGCGAAGATTACCGCTCCTCCATGCTTGCGCCGTATGCGCGCGCTGGAGAAGGCCGGATACGTTCGCGGTTATCACGCCGATCTCGACAGCAAGATGTTAGGCTTCGAAGTATCCGGTTTTGTATTCGTCGGTCTTTCGAGCCAGGCGGAAAGCGACCTCAAGCAATTCGAAGAACAGGTTCGCGCGTGGCCGAACGTTCGCGAGTGCCACATGCTCTCCGGCGAAGTGGATTTCCTTCTGAAAGTCGTGGCGAAAGATCTTTCGTCGTTCCAGACCTTCATCACCGACACGCTGACAGCGGCGAAGAACGTGGCGGGCGTGAAAAGCTCGCTCGTGATTCACGCGACGAAGAACGATCCGGGCGTGCCGATCGAGGGGAATTGACCGCATCCACTGTCCTCCCGGTTCGCGCTCCGCGCACCCGGGATGACAAATGGCTTTCAGCTGGAAATATTCCGCCCCCTCGTCTCGGGCAGGAAGAACAGCGTCACCAGAAAGCCGATCCCGGAAATGATCACGGGATACCAAAGCCCCGCATAGATGTTGCCGGTTGCGGCCACAATGGCGAAAGCGGTCGCGGGCAGAAAGCCGCCGAACCAGCCCACGCCGACGTGGTAAGGCACCGACATCGCGGAATAACGAATGCGGGTGGGGAACAATTCCACCAGCGTTGCGGCTTGCGGTCCATAAAGTGCTGCAGCCGCAATGATGAAGATCAACAGGGCGGCAAGCGCGCCCATCATGTCGATGGATTGCGGAACGGCGGTGGCCGGATAGCCGGTAGCGCGCAAGGCATCGCGCAACGCGTTTTCGAAATAGCCGCGCTGTTTTGCAAGGTCGGCAGGCGAGAGGTTGCGTGCGTCCAGGCTTTCGACCGGCAGGCTTCCCACATGCACGACGGTGCGCGAGCCGGGATCGGCGTGTTCGGTGTGATAGGGCACGCCCATCTTGGTGAGCGCGGAGCGCGCGATATCGCAGGACGTCTTGAATTGCGCCTTGCCGATGAGATCGAACTGGAACGAGCAATCGGCGGGATCGGCGCTGACAATGACGGGCGAGGTGATCGCCGCGGAAACGAGCGCGGGGTTCACAGCCTGCGTGAGCAGATGGAATCCGGGGAAGAAACTGACGGCCGCCAATCCCAATCCGAACAGCATCACAGGTTTGCGGCCGATGCGGTCGGAGATCGTGGCAAACGCCATGTGCAATGGCGCGGAGACCAGCGTGATGATCATGATGAGCAGGTTGACCGTCGCGGGCTCGACCTTCACCACACGTTCGAGGAAGAATTGCGTGTAGAACTGCGCGGTGTACCAGACCACGCCCTGGCCCATCAGCAGCGCGAACAGCACGATCAGCACAAGGCGCAGGTTGGGCCACTGCAGGAAGGCTTCGGAAAGCGGTGTGTGCGAAAGCTCGCCTTCTTCCTGAATGCGGCGGAAGACCGGCGATTCATCGAGTTGCAGACGGATCCATAGCGAGATCGCCAGCAGCAACACCGAAACAAGGAACGGGATACGCCAGCCCCACGCATCGAACCCATCTTCGCCCATTATCGTGCGCGTGCCGTAGATCACGCCGAGCGCGAGGAAAAGACCGAGCGAAGCGGAGACCTGAATCCATCCCGTCGCCTGTCCGCGGTTTTGCGGCGAGGCGTGTTCGGCCACATAGATCGCCGCACCGCCATATTCGCCGCCGACGGCGAAACCCTGCGCGATACGCAGGATTACGAGAAGCCATGGCGCGAGTATGCCGACGGAATTGTAGTCGGGCAGGAAGCCGACCGCAAAGGTGGCAAGGCCCATGATGGTGATGGTGACGAGGAAGGCGCGCTTGCGGCCAAGCCGGTCGCCGATATGGCCGAACACCACCGCGCCGAACGGGCGCACGAAGAATCCGGCAGCAAAGGTAAGCAGCGCGAAGATATAGCCCTGAACGTCGCCGGCGCTGGCGAAGAAATGTTTGGCGATGATCGCGGCGAGCGAACCGAAGATGAAGAAGTCGTACCACTCGAACACGGTACCGGCGGCGGATGCGGTGATGACCCATCCGATACGCGTCTTCAGCGGCGCTCGGCCCGTTTCCTCGGCTGCAGCCATGGCGGTTTCTCCCCCGTGCCGCAGTGCTAGCGAAACCAAGCTCTTTTGTCACGGCCCGCGAATGCGGCTGCCCGGGTGACGTATCTGAGATGGTGGAGGATTTTCACCCGGGTGGCCCGCATTCGCGGGCCATGACAGGCGGATGGAAGAATTGTTTTACGCCGCTCCGGGCAGGGATTTGACGCGCTGCGGAAGCTGGCCGCCATTGGATTTGGCGATCTGGCGGGCGAGCAGCACTTCGGGGCGGTTGAAGACGAAGGCGTGCAGGATGACGTTGGCGTTTTCGCCGTCGTCGGAAAGCGGCAGGAAGATCGCGTCGAACGCTTCATAGCTGGTGGCGAATGCGTCGGCCTCGCCGAAGGCGTGAATAGGCGCGCGTTCTTTTGTGGTTGTGCGCATCACCGCCAACACGGCGTGGCTGACAGCGGGCCCGAGTTTCTCGAACGACTCGCGCACCGTTTTGCCGGTGGCTTCGGTGAGGAAATATTCGGTGACGAGCGTGCCGATCAGGCGGTAGCGGAAATCTTCGCCGCCGTTCAGCACATCGGCCATGATCACCCAGGCCAGATGCTCGCGCAGTTCGGACGGGCGGATGTCGGCGCGCGAAGGCATGCGGCGGTCGCCGCGCTTCTTCTCCCAATAGTCGCGCAGGAAGGCGAGCGTGGGATTTTCCAGTGCGCCCGGATTCAGCTGTGCGCCCACATGAGGCATATGGTCAGGCATATTCGGCAGTCCCCGGCCAATCGCAATGTGGTTAGCGTAGGCGCGAGGCTGTTAACGCAAGGTTAGAAAGTTGCATCGAAGCGCGGTCCGCAACCCGGAAATTCAAGATTTCGCCGCCGCAAGACGGCTCGCCCGCATGCTGTAAACGAAATAGACAACAAGGCCCGCCGCATTCCACACGAAGAACAGTGTTTGAGTTTTTAGCGGCAGATTGGCGAAAAGATACAGACAGCCCGCGACCGCCAGCGGTCCCACCAGCCACCACAGCGGCGTGCGAAACACGCGAGGGCGCGCTGGCTCGCGCAGGCGCAACACCATCATGCAAACCGCAACCGCGACGAAAGCGCAAAGCGTTCCTGCATTGGCGAGTTCGGCGATTGCCTTGAGCGGCGCGAGACCGGAAATGATCGCGGCCCAGATGCCGGTCAGTATGGTCATCAGGATTGGCGTGCCGGTGCGCGGACTGACTTTCGATAGCGCCCGCGGCAACAGCCCATCGCGCGCCATGACGAAGAAGATGCGGCTTTGGCCGTAGAGAAACGCCATGATGACGCTCGGCAGCGCCACAATCGCGGCGATGCCGATGAGGTTTGCTGCCAGCGGATGTTGCAATTCGCGCAGTATGAAGGCGAGCGGCTCCGCGCTTTTCGCGAGGCTTTCGGCGGGGGCGGCGCCGATCGCAGCGGCGGCCACGATCATATAGATCAGCGTGCACAGGATCATCGAACCCACGATGCCGATGGAGAGATCGCGGCCGGGATTCTTTGTCTCCTCGGCGGCGGTGGAAATGGTGTCGAAGCCATAGAACGCGAAGAAGATCAGCGATGCAGCGGGCACGATGCCGAGTTTCACGCCATCGGGTGTGAGCTTGTAGATGCCGTTGGGCGCGAACGGCGAGAAATGCGCGTTGTCGAATGCGGGCAGGGCCAGGAATACAAACGCGGCCAGCGCCACGAGCTTGATGACGACGAGCAGGAAATTCACCGTCGCACTTTCGCGTGTGCCGAGTGCGAGCAGTCCGGCGACGGCAAGCGAAATGATGACCGCCGGAAGATTGAGGATGCCGCCGGCCTGTGGGCCCGCGAGCAGCGTGTCGGAAATGCCCAGATGCAACGAATGAATGACGCCCGCCGCATAGGCCGACCAGCCGACGGCCACAGCCGCGCAGACCACGGTGTATTCGAGGATCAGGCTCCAGCCCACGATCCAGGCGATCAATTCGCCGATCACCGCGTAGCTGTAGGTATAGGCGCTTCCCGCCACCGGCATCAGCGTGGCCATTTCGGCATAGGCCAGTGCCGCGCAGGCGCAGACCACACCCGCAAGCGCGAAGGATAGGATAACCGCCGGCCCTGCCAGCCCTGCACCGATCCCCGTAAGTGTGTAAATGCCGGTGCCGACAATGGCACCCACTCCCAAAGCCAACAGATGCGGCCAGCCAAGCGTCGGTTTGAGACGCTGATCGGCGGCCAGATGGTCAGCCGCATCCAGCGATTTGCGCCGGTTCCAGAAACCCATGAAGCACCCCAACCTTCACATCGCATGACGTCTTACCTCCCCCTCGCGGGGAGGTCGACGCGCGACAGCGCGGCGGGCGGGGGTTGCTTCAACAAGCACGGTGCGTGAAGCCCCACCCGGTCGCGTGCCGATGCACATGCCGACCTCCCCGCGAGGGGAGGTAAGAAGGATATTTACCCTTCATAAACCTAGCGAAAACAGGGCTGTAACCATTTGGGTTGTAAATTTCGGCCATGACCCGGGGAAGTCTTCGTCTGGCCCTAATGCTGATCGTCGCTTTCGTGCCTGGCAGCGCCATCGCAGCGACGGTGGATGTTGCCGTCACGGCGAGCGATGGAATGCCCGCCGAAGGAGCGGTTGTGAGTTTGGCGCCGGTGAACGGCGCGGCACCGCAGCCAACGAACATTCCCGCCGATGCGGTGATCGATCAGCGCAATCAGATGTTCGTGCCGTTGATGGTGGTAATCCGCCGTGGCGGTCATGTGGTGTTCGCCAACAACGACGTGACGATGCATCAGGCCTATTCGTTCTCGCCGATCAAGCAGTTCGAATATGAGATCAGGCAGGGCGAGAAATCGCCGCCCGTGGTTTTCGACAAGGCAGGCGTGGCGGCCATCGGCTGCAACATTCACGACAACATGGTGGCGTTCGTCTACGTCGCCGATACGCCGTGGACGGTGACGACGGATGCGCAAGGCCGCGCCAAGATCGCCAATGTGCCGGATGGCATGTATCGCGCAAGCGTCTGGCATCCCCGACTTGCGCCGGGACGCGCCGCTCCTTCCACCGACCTCAAGGTGAGTAGCGACCGCGCGCAGCTTTCGCTTTCCGCGCCGCTTCTGGGTGGGCCGATGCCTGGCATGAAGCATTCGCACAGTTCGGATTATTGAGGCCATGACGTTCCGCCGCCGCCTCGCGCTGTTCCTGATCGCCACGCTGATCGGCGTGCAGGTGTTGAGCGCCGGGCTGGGCTATGTGTTCCTGCGCCACACGCTGGTCGAAAAAGGCAAGCGCGAACTGACGACGGAAGCAGGCGTCTTCACGCGCCAGCTCAACGTGCTGTCGGAACGCGCGACGGAAGGGGTGGAAGTTCTTTCGCTCGACTATGCATTGCGCCAAGCCATTGCGCAGCGCGACTACGACACCGAATTGTCCGCACTTCGCAACCACGGTCATCGCATCGGCGCCACGCGCATGTTGCTGGTGGGGCTCGACGGCAAGATCACCGCGGATACGGGCGCGCCGTTCTCGCAGAGTGGGGCGTTTCTCTATTCGAGCCTTTTGAGCGACGCAGCGGTGAACAACCGCGCCACCGCGCTCGCGACATTGGATGGCCGCGTTTACTGGATTGTGGCGGTTCCGGTTCTGGCGCCGGTGCCGATTGCGTTCATCGCGGCGTGCATTCCGGTGGACAACACGCTGCTCGACAAGTTGCGAACCATGAGCGTGGAGCAGCGTTCGATCGCGCTCGCCACCCATGGCGGCGACGGCCTGTGGAAGGTGGTCGCCAAGACCAACGACTACGTCGACGTCATCCTGCCGCGCCACAACGCAGTCGAAGCCAATGTGGTGACCACGCAGAACCGCGAATTCCTGACCGTCACCGCGCCGCTGAAGACCGCGCAGCACAGCGCGCCGGTGTTCGTGATTTTGGATTATCCGCTGGATGAAGCGCTGGCGCCTTATCTTGCGATTGCCAAGCCCATTCTGCTCGTGCTGGCAGGCGCTCTGGTTCTGGCGTTGATCGGGTCCATGCTGATCGTGCGCACCTTCTCGCAACCGCTGGAACAACTCGCGGCCGCCGCGCGGCGCATCGCCGGCGGTGACTACACGCGGCCCGAACGGCTGAAACAGCGCGATGAACTGGGCCATCTGTCTGATGCGCTGATCAACATGACCGGCTCGATCGCCGAACGAGAAGCGGCGCTGACGTCCGCCATCGGCAGTCTGGAAGTCGCGCGCAACGAGGCGGTGAAGGCCAACGAAGCGAAATCGCATTTCCTTGCGAATATGAGCCACGAATTGCGCACGCCGCTGAACGCCATCGTCGGATTCGGCGAGATGCTGCATCAGGAAGTGCTGGGGCCCATCGGCGTGAAACGCTACGGCGAATACGCCGCCGACATCGTGAAGAGCGGGCAGCATCTTCTGTCGCTGGTCGCCAAGATGCTCGACCTCGCCGATTTCGAAGCGGGGCGCATGGAGATTTCGCGCAGGCCCGTGACGCTCGTCACGATCGTGCGCAACAGCGCGACGTTGCTGAAGCCCATGGTAGAGAAGGGCGGCATCGAATTGCATGTGGCCGACGATCTGGCCGCAATGCCGGAATTTGCCGGCGATGCGGCGAAGCTCGGCTCCGCCGTTCATGGCGTGTTGCACAATGCGGTGAAATTCACGCCCAAAGGCGGACGCGTGTCGGTGACGGCATCGCGGGCGCGCGATGGCGTGCGGCTCGCCGTCGAAGATACCGGCGTGGGTATGCAGCCGGAAGATATCGAAGTGGTGGTGCGGCCGTTCCATCGTTTGCGCTCGGCGCTCGATGGTCAGCACCAGGGGACGGGCTTGGGTTTGCCGTTCGCCAAGGCGATTGTCGAACAGCATGGCGGAACGCTGACCATCTACAGCATGCCGGGCGAAGGCACGCGGGTGGAGATCGTGTTGCCGTTGGCGGCGACTGCGCTGAGCGACGCCGCATGAAAAACATTCCCGCCGCTTTTGCTTTCGCTTGCGCCGCGCTGATCGCGACGGATGTTTTCGCCGTGGACTTCAGCTTCGATGGCTATGGCGATTTGCGCCTGGTCGCGCCTTCGAGCGAAGTGTCTTATCTCGATGGCGGGTTGGGGAAGCTGCGTTATGGCGGCAGCGATGATTCGCCGGGCGTGCACGTCAGCGAGCTTGCATTGCAGGCGCGCGCGCAGATCACCGGCGAGCTTTCGAGCGTGGTGGTGCTGCGTTCCGATCCCGAGCATGGGCCGGCGGTGGATATTCTCGAAGGCTATGTTCGCTATCGCCCGGTTTCGACCAACAACTGGCGCTGGTCGGCAAAGGTGGGCGCCTTCTTCCCGGCGATTTCTCTGGAGAATACCGAGATCGGCTGGACGAGTTACTGGACACTGACGCCATCGGCGATCAATTCGTGGATCGGAGACGAACTCCGCACCATCGGCGGCGAGGGCAAGGCGGAATGGCGCGACGATGCGAGTACGTTCAGCGTGACCGGCGCGGTGTTCGGCTTCAACGATCCGGCGGGCGTGATGATCGCCCATCGCGGATGGACAATGAACGACCGGCCGACGGGATTGCTGGAGCATTCGCGCGAAGCCGATGCGGTGGCCATCAGCTTCGGCGAACCCATTCCCTATCAGGCGCAACTGTTCGCGGAGATCGATCATCGCGTCGGCTGGTATGCGCAAGCCTCGTGGGAAGAAAATGGCATCGGACGCATCGACGTCACCCGCTATGATAATCGTGGGAAAGACGACGCGGAGATGGGCGAACAATACGCCTGGGAAACGACGTTCTGGAGCGGCGGCCTTCGCACCGGTTATGACGATTTCACGCTGCTGATGCAGGGCATGTCCGGTTACACCGCCGTCGAGCCGTTTGAAGATTTCGAGATCGAGACCACATTCAAGGCGGCCTATGCGCTGATCGGTTGGCAACGCGACAACTGGCGGCTGGCGGCGCGGGCCGATGTTTTCCAGACGCGCACCGAAACGCCGTTTGGCCCTTCGGCCACGAGCGAAGACGGACATGCCTTTACCCTTGCCGCGACCTGGGTACCGCAGGAATGGCTGCGACTGACGGCCGAATTTTTGAGCGTCAATTCCACACGCGCGCAGCGTTCTATCGTGGGTCTTTCGCCGGATCAGACCGACAATCAATTCCAGCTCGCGGCACGCTTTTATTTGTAGCCGCGTTGCGGCAGACTTGGCCCGTTTTCAAGAGGCGAGGGGGCCATGGAAATCAACGGTATCGCACACATCTATCTGACGGTCGGGAATTTCGCGAAAGCGCGCGAATTCTACGGCAAGCTGTTGCCGTTTCTGGGTTTGCGCGTGGTGCTCGACATGGAAGGCAATTTCTATTGCGTGGGTGGGCGCACGGCGGTGGGCATTATGGCGGCGGATGCGGCCCATGACGGCGAACGCTTCGTGCAGAAACGTGCCGGCTTGCATCACGTCTGTTTTCGCGCGCGCGAACGCGCCGACATTGACGAGGCGCATGCGTTCCTGAAAGGTCTGGGTGCCACCATCGTGCATGGACCGCAGGAGGATTATTGGGCGCCGGGTTATTACTCCATCCTGTTCGAAGACCCGGACGGCATCCGTCTGGAGATCAATCACGTTCCGGGCAAGGGTCTGCTCGGTACCTCCGAAGCGAAGGTGGGCGCAACCTGACCGCATGACTGCACGGCCGCACATTCTTGCCGATGCGAACGCGATTGCGGACGCGATCGTCGCGAAAGTCGGCAGGAAGATCGTGCTTGGCCTGCCGCTGGGGCTTGGCAAGGCGCCGCATATCGCCAACGCGCTTTATGCGCGCGCTGCCGCCGATCCGTCGATCCACTTGACGATCTTCACCGCGCTCACACTGGAAAAGCCGCATTACAAGAACGTGCTGGAACGGCGCTTTCTGGAGCCGGTGATCGAGCGCCAGTTCGGCGATTGGCCGCAGCTTGAATATGCCAGGGCACTGCGCGCGGGCGCGCTGCCGCCGAACATCGAGATGAACGAGTTCTTCTTCCTCGCCGGCCAATGGCTGCGGGTGCCGCACGCTCAGCAGAGTTATATCTCCGCGAATTATACCCATGCCTCTCGTTACCTGATCGAGCGCGGGGTGAATGTGATCGCGCAACTGGTGGCCAAACGTGAGGAGCGCTACAGCCTGTCGGGCAACACCGACATCACGCTCGATCTGTTCCGCGCGCGCGACGAGGGGCGCGCGAAGTTTCTGGTGACGGGGCAGGTGAATGCCGAACTGCCGTTCATGGGCGGCGAGGCCGATCTGCCGGGAGACGCGTTCGATTACATTCTCGACGATCCCTCCACGGAGTTCTCGCTGTTCGCGCCGCCGCACGAACCGATTGGCTATGCGGAGTACGCTATCGGGCTGCACACGGCGCGGCTGGTACCGGACGGCGGCACTTTGCAGATCGGTATCGGCAAGGATGGCGATGCGGTCGCCGAGACGTTGATCCTGCGCCATCGCGACAACGCAACCTTCCGCAAGGCGCTGGCGGCATTGTCGCCGGATGCCGAAGGGTATCTTGCACCGTTCGATACGGGGCTTCATGGCTTGAGTGAAATGCTCGTTTCGGCCTTCTTGCAATTGATCGATGCGGGCGTGGTGAAGCGCGAAGTGGATGGCGCGCTGTTGAATGCGGGGTTCTTCCTGGGTCCGAAATCGTTCTACCGCGCCTTGCGCGAAATGCCGGAAAGCCTGCGTGCCAAAATCCGCATGCGGCCGATCTCGTTCACCAACCAGCTTTACGAAGGCGAAGACGCCAAGCGTGCGCAGCGTCTGGGCGCGCGCTTCATCAACAGCACGATGATGGTGACGCTGCTGGGAGCAGCCGTTTCCGACGGATTGGAAGACGGACGCGTGGTGAGCGGCGTGGGCGGGCAATACGATTTCTTTGCGCAGGCGTTCGCGCTGCGCGATGCGCGCGCTATCCTCACTTTAAATGCGACGCGCCGGGCGGGTACGAAAGCGACCTCGAATGTGCGCTGGTCTTACGGCCACGAAACCATTCCGCGGCATCTGCGCGATGTGGTGGTGAGCGAATATGGCGTGGCGGATTTGCGCGGGCGCCCCGATGCGGAAACGATTGCTGCGATGCTCAACATCGCGGATTCGCGGTTTCAAGGGGAATTGCTGCGGCAGGCGAAGGATGCGGGGAAAATCGCGAAGGGATATGAGATCCCCCCACGCTATCGTGACAACACGCCGGAACGCATCGAACGCGCATTGAAGCCTTTCCGCGATGCCGGACATATGCCCGCCTTTCCGTTCGGAAGCGATTTCGACGAGACGGAACAGAAGCTGCTTCCGGCGTTGGAAAAGCTGGAAATCGCGTCGCGATCGGTTCTTTCGCTGCTTCGTCTGGCGATGAAGGGATTTGGCGGCGGCGATGATGCCGCATTGGCGCGCATGCAGCTTGATCGCCCGGGGAACTTGTCAGACAGGTTCTATCGCCTGTTGCTCCGGGGCGCGCTTCGCGAGTGATTTTGGGGGCGTTCCGCGGTATGCTTCTCCCAAGATAAGCGGGAGGAATGGCGATGATCGCGAAATGGGCAATGGCGCTTTCCGGCGCAGTGTTGATGGCGGGCGCCGCATTCGCCGCCGACAATCCGTCGCTGCCGGCAAACATTCTGGCGGCTGTGAACAATCCCTCGCGCCCGGCGATGGATACGGAACGCGATGCCGATCGCAAACCCGGAGCGGTGATGGCGTTCGCCGGCATCAGGCAAGGCGACCAGATTGCCGAGCTGGTTCCCGGCGGCACGCCGAAGGGCGGATATTTCACCCGGCTGCTTAGCGGCGCTGTCGGCAAGGACGGCCATGTCTATGCGTTCTATCCCACCGAATTCGATGCGCTGCTCGCCAAGCTGAAAAGTTCGATACCGGGCGCAGATTCCAATTTCCCGAATGTCAGCATCGTGCACCAGCCGCTGGCGAGTTTCACCGCGCCGGTGCCGCTCGACGTTGTGTGGACGTCGCAGAACTATCACGACCTGCACGACAGCTTTGCCGGCGGTCTCGATCTCGCGGTCGTCAACAAGGCGGTGTTCGACGCGCTGAAACCCGGCGGAGTCTATCTTGTGATCGATCATGCGGCGGCCGCGGGTTCCGGCTTGCGCGATACCGAAACGCTTCACCGCATCGATGAAGCCGCGGTGAAGAAGGAAGTCGAAGCGGCGGGCTTCGCGCTGGAGGCCGAGAGCGACGTGCTGCACAACCCGGCCGATACGCATACGGTGGCGATCTTCGATCCGTCCATCCGCGGGCACACCGATCAGTTCGTGCTGAAATTCAGAAAGCCCAAATAGTCAGAACGTCACGCAGATCTTTCCGAAATGCGCGCCTGACTGCATGTGCTCCAGCGCGGCGGGAACATCTGCCAGCGGATAGACCTTGTCCACCACGGGCTTGAGCTTCCATTTGTCCATTGCGGCGGTCATGGCTTCGAACTCCGCGCGGCTGCCCACGCTGATGCCGATCATGCGCAAATTCTTGCTGAACAAAATCGGTATCGGTAGGTTTTCCGAAAAGCCGCTGAGCACGCCGATCACCACCACCGCGCCGCCCACGCGCGCGGCCATCAGCGATTGCGATAGCGTTTTCTCGCCGCCCACTTCGACCACCACATCCACCCCGCGACCATTGGTCAGCTCCAGCGCCTTCTTTCCCCAATCCGGCGTGGTGCGATAGTTGACGAGGTGATCGGCGCCCAGCTTCTTCGCACGCGTCAGTTTCTCGTCGTTGCTCGATGTCGCAATCACGTTGGCGCCCATCGCCTTGGCGAATTGCAGCGCGAAGATGGAAACGCCGCCCGTGCCCTGAACCAAAATCGTGTCGCCGGCCTTGATCGGCGCTTCGTCCACAATCGCGCGCCACGCGGTGAGGCCCGCGCACGGCAATGTGGCGGCCTCTTCGAAGGAGAGATAATCGGGAATCTTGCTGGCACCTTCCGCGCTCAGAAGTATATGCTCCTGCAACACGCCCGGCACCGAACCGCCCAACGCTTCGTTGCGGCTTTCAGCCGTCACCGGCCCTTCCATCCACGATTGGAAGAACAGCGGGCACACGCGGTCACCCGGTCTGAAGCGGGTCACACCGTCACCGACGTCTTCGACCACGCCTGCGCCATCCGAAAACGGGATCAGCGGCAGTCCCGCACCGCCCATGCCCTTCACCGTCAACAGATCGCGATAGTTGAGCGCGGCCGCCTTCATGCCCACCACGATCTGGCCTTTGCCGGGCTTGGGCCGGGGTTTTTCCACCAGCCGCAGATTCTCGATCCCGAACGAGTTCTCCAATTCCCACACGCGCATAGGGCTTTTCCGATATTGAATTTCGAGCCGCTATCAGAAGGCGTGGGGCGGGCCGGGTCAACGCGCTTTGCGTCTGCCTCGCTCCTTATATATAGACGCCGGGCGAGGCATTTCCGGCGGCATTTCGCGGAAATCGAATAGCGTTCCGGGAGCCCATGTTTCTATCGCATCAGGAAATCCAGCATCTGATCGCGACCTATGGTTATGGGGTCGTGGTGGCGCTGAATTTCATCGAGAGCTTCGGCATTCCCGTTCCGGGCGAAACGGCGTTGATCGCCTCCGCCATCTATGCGGGCACCACGCACAAGCTGAACATCTATGTGCTGGTAAGCGCGACCATCGCGGGAACCGTATTGGGAGATATTCTGGGTTACCTGCTTGGAAGCTGGGTGGGATTCTGGCTTCTCACCCATCACGGAAAATATATCGGGCTGCATGAGCGGCGCATCAAGCTGGGCCAATATCTCTTCATGCGTTTCGGCACTGCGATGGTTTTCTGGGTGCGTTTTCTGCCGGTGCTGCGCGGGTTGATCGCGTTTCTGGCGGGCGCAAACCAGATGTCGTGGCGGCGGTTCCTGAGTGCGGCAACGCTCGGCAGTTTCGCGTGGACCGCAGTATTCGGCTTCGGGCCCTATTGGCTGGGCAAAGCCGCGCATCATCTGGCGCGTTCCGTCTGGATTTCTCTGTTGTGCGCGGCGGTGCTGCTGGTGGTGGCTGCCGCTATCTTTTTGCATCGCAACGAAGCGCGACTGGAAGATGAAGCGGAAAAGGCACTCCCGGGTCCGGTTCGTCCGTTGCGCGGTCACCGGCACGATTAATTCGCGCAATTTAATTTTTCTCGACTTCCACCTTCCCCTCATCGCTGCCGCTTCGTCCTATAGGCGAGGTTCGCACGAACCCAACCCTTAAGCCGGGAAGCTGCTGGGGATGGCCGACAACAAATCGGAATCCAGCCGTGAAGACACAGGCAATCGCTTGGATGCGCCGATGAACGCGTCCGAAGTGGAGGCTTGGTTCGTGCGCGAGGTGTTGCCGCTGGAGTCCATGTTGATGCGCTTCCTGCACCAGAACTGGCGCAACAAGGCCGACATCGAGGATTTCCGGCAGGAGATTTATGCGCAAGTGCTGACCGCCGCCGAAAACGGAATTCCCGAACGCGCCAAGCCTTTCGTGCTGACGACGGCGCGCAATCTTCTGATCGACCGCGTGCGGCGCGAACATGTGGTGCCGATCGATGCGGTGTCCGATCTCGATGCGTTGGGTGTCGCCATCGACGAGCCAGGGCCGGAACGCAACGCGATCGCGCGCGATGTGCTGCGCCGCCTGCAGGATGCGCTCGATCGTTTGCCGCCGCGTTGCCGGGAGGCGTTCACGCTCAAACGTCTGGAAGGCCTTTCCCGCGCCGAAGTCGCGCAACGCATGGGCATTTCCGAACGCATGGTGACCGAGCATATGGCACAGGCCATCTGCGCGTTGGCCGACATGCTCTACGGCGAACCGCTCGACACGCGGGGCAAGCCATGAGCGAGGTCGGCGCGAAGGAAATCAATGCGGAAGCCGCAACCTGGCTGGTCCGCGCCAATTCCGAAGGATGGGGCGAGGACGACCAGAAAATGCTGGATGCGTGGCTGGTGCAATCGCCCGCGCATCGCGCGGCCTATTGGCGGCTGAAGGCGGCCTACGCGGAAACCTCGCGCCTTCAGGCGCTGCGGCGCCCGCAACAGGCAAGCGTCGAGAGGCCACGCAGATCGGCGCGCCCCTTTCTCGCCGCAACGGCCGCCGCACTCGTGATCGCGGGCGTCATCGGTGCAACGACCATCGATTTCACGTCGGCGCCATCCGAAACCTATGTAACGCAAGTGGGCGGCAGCAAAACGCTAGCCCTGCGCGATGGAACGCGCATCGAGTTGAACACCGCAACGTCGGTGCGCGTATCGCTGACGAAAACGCAGCGCACTATCTGGCTCGACAAGGGCGAAGCGTTTTTTGCGGTGGCGCATGACGAGAAACGGCCGTTCGTCGTCATGGTAGCCGGCCACCGCGTCACTGACATCGGCACCAAATTCCTGATCCGCCACGATCCCGCGCGTCTTGAAGTGGCGGTGGTCGAAGGCAAGGTTGGCTTCGATTCTTCCGATCCTGCCTCGCGCGCCCAGCCGCTGCAGCTTGCGGCCGGAGACGTGCTTGTCGCCACGCCGCACGCGATCATCGTGAAAGCGAAACGCGAAGAAGACCTCGCGACCGAATTGGGCTGGCGCCGCGGAATGCTGATCTTCCATCACACTTCGCTTGCGGAGGCCGCCGCCGAATTCAACCGCTACAACGGCCATCAACTCGTGGTGGGCGACAAGGCCGGCTCGCTGACGATCAACGGCGTATTTCCGAAGAACGACGTCCCGGCCTTCATCCGCCTCACCCAGGCCGTTCTCAAACTTCATGTCGAAGACCAGGGGCAACAAACCGTCATATCGCGCTGAAGCATCGCACATGCATTTTCATGGGCGCGAGGGGCGCCCAATCAGGGGGAAACATGATATCGGCCTATCTGCGTAACCTGCTTCTGGGCACCGCTCTTGCGGCAGCATTCTCCATATCCGCCACCGCGCGGCCGTTCGACATTTCCGGTGGTTCTCTGGAAGCAGCACTCGATGCCTATACCGCGCAAACCGGCACGCCGCTGATCGTTTCCAACGAAGCGATCAAGGGCATTCGCAGCAAGGGCGTGAAGGGCGATCTCTCGCCGGGCGACGCGTTGTTGCATCTGCTGGATGGAACAGGCTTCACGATGCAGCACGATCCTTCGGGCGCAATCGGCATTGTGCCGAAGGAACGTTCGTCGGCTGCGGATATTCAGCCGCTGCAACTGGCACAAGCCGCCCCGGCTCGCCAATCGGTGGAGACGGTTACCGTAACCTCGTCCAAACTCGGCGGAGCCGATGTTCAGTCGATTCCCATCGCCATTACTGCATTGAGCCAGGAACAACTCACTTCTACCCAAACGGCTGGCGGTCCCGATCTCGTCAAACAGGTACCGAACCTTACTTTCACCAAGACGAACTTCACGGGCTACAGCATCCAGATTCGCGGCATCGGCACGCAAGCGGTTTCCGTCACCACCGATCCCGCCGTTGCCATCGCGCTCAACGACACGCCGTTTATCCGCAATCATTTCTTCGAACAGGAATTCTTCGACCTCGGTCAGGTGCAGATCGCGCGCGGTCCGCAAGGAACGCTATATGGCCGCAACGCCACGGCAGGCGTGGTCAATCTCATCACCGCCAAACCAACGGACGATTGGGAAGCCAAGGCATCTGTCGATGTCGGCAACTACAACAACCGCCGTCTCGAAGGCATGATCAACGCGCCGCTCATTGGCGACAAACTCGACGTTCGCATCGCCGGTGAATGGACGAAGCGAGACGGCTATACCTATGACGACGTGCGCAACAGTCGGGTCGATGGCCGCGATCTCTGGTCTTCGCGCTTGAGCATCCTGTTGCGCCCCACCAGCAACATCACCGCCAACCTGATGTGGGAACATTTTTCGGAAGACGACGACCGCCAGCGTTCCGGCAAGCAGCTTTGCAAGCGCGATCCCGGCCCTTCGGTGGTGGATGGGCCCAACGGCCCACAAGTTCCTGATGCCGACCGAGAAAATGGCAATTTCGCGCTGCCCTATCTCACACAGGGTTGTTTGCCGGTTTCTCTGTATTCTCCGGAAGCTTTTCAGACGCCCAATGCAGGCGCCAATCCCTTCATTCTGGCGGGCTATGCCTTTGGCGCCACCAATGCCGGTGCCGACCCCTACGGCGGCGTCAATCAGTCGCCAGATCTGCGCACCATCAGCTCGGCGCTCGCCCCGCACTATCGCGCGAGGAACGACACGGTCGAGCTGAATACCGATTGGGCCGCGACCCCCGAACTGACGCTCACCTCGCTCACCGCCTACAGCCGCGACAATCTTTACTCGACAGAAGATGCCAATGGCTTCGGTTCGGCGCCTGGCGTGTTCATCGATTTCACGGACGACCGCGGCGGTACGCTGGTGGGTACCGATGGAATCTATTGCGATCCGCAGCTGGGATGCTCCGACCGCTTCATCGGTATGGACATCTCACAAGAACACGCTGAACAGTTCAGCCAGGAATTTCATCTGACATCGAACTTTTCGGGGCCGCTCAATTTCACGGTGGGCGCAAACTATCTTCATTACAGCACCGTTGAGGATTTCTATATCTTCTACAATGCGCTCTCGATCTTCGCCGAATATGAAAGCGTTCAGGCCGGGCCCACTGGCTTTCCGCCAGATGCAGCACACATTCCGTTTGATGGTGCCGTTGCCAACGCTTGCGATCCGCAGCCGGCGAGCGTCGAGCTGATCGCGACGCAGTCATTCCTCGGTCTGGGGTGTGCTTATATCGACCCCCACCCGCTTAGCCAGATTGATGGCAACGGCCACAATTACTTCCGCAGCCAGAACCCCTATCTCCTCAATTCATGGGCGGGCTTCGGCGAGGCCAACTATCAGGTGTCGCCGGACGTGAAACTGACGGCGGGCCTGCGCTGGACCGATGACCAGAAAAAGTTCACCGAAATCCCAAGCTGGGCCGGCCTTGTTGGAGAGGGCTATTTCGTCAACGGCATCGAGCGCCAGGAATGGTCAGAATGGACAGGGCGCTTCAATGCGGAATGGACGCCCAAACTTGATTTTACGGACCAGTCAATGTTCTACGCGTCTTATTCACGCGGCTACAAAGGCGGCGGCGCCAATCCCCCCAGCATCATTTCTGTCCGCGATCGTAGCGGCCGGCTTTTTACCTCTCCGAGCGTTCTGACGCATCCCGCGACGTTCGATCCGGAATTTGTCAACGCTTTTGAACTGGGTTCCAAGAACACGTTGCTAGACGGTGCGCTCACGCTGAACGCAGACGTGTTCTACTACGCCTACCAGAACTATCAGATCTCGCAGATTGTGGACCGCACGGCGGTCAACCTCAATTTCAACGCGCATGTGCATGGTGCGGAATTGGAGGGTACATGGGAGCCGCTGCCAGGTCTCACGTTCAACTTCGCCGGCGGCTGGGAGGATGCCACGCTCGACAAGGGTTCGCGTGCCATCGACTTGATGGATCGCACCGCGGGCCATTCCGATTGGATCGTGGTCAAACCCTTCATCACCCAGACCTCGAACTGCATCATGCCGACTTATGTGATCAACGAAATGCTGGCAGACGGCGAGGGCGGTTTTGCCTCGACCTGCCTGCGTACCTATACCGATGGCACCGATCCGGTCACGGGCAACGACACCGCGCCGTTCTCGGACGAAGCGGACTACCCGGGCTATGCGGGCTTCGATCCGGCGACCGCGCCGAACGGCGGAGCGGGCTTCGACAAAGACCTGACCGGCAACAAACTGCCCAACACGCCGCCGCTCACACTTTCCGCCGGTGCCCAATACTCCATGCCTATTTCGGCCGATTGGGCCGCTACGCTTAGAGGCGATTATTATTGGCAAGACTATTCTTGGGCGCGCATCTTCAACGACAATCCGTACGACCGCCTGCGCGGCTACACCAATGTGAACTTCTCCTTGATCTTCACCAACCAGGACGGATGGCAGGCTATGGCCTACGTCAAGAACGTGTTCGATCAGACGGCGATTACCGGAGCATTCCTGAATTCGGACGATCTGGCGCTCACCACCAACGTGTTTCTCACCGACCCGCGTCTCTTCGGTATCCGTATCACGAAGAACTGGTAAGCCGACCCCAAACGGCGGATCAGCGGGCGGCGAGGGTGACCTCGCCGCCTTTTTTCTTTGGTATCAGTAGTCGTCGCCGTATTCGTCCGGCGGAGGCGGCGCATCGTAGTCGCCGGCGCGCGGCGCGTTGCGATAGTCGCCGGGCGGAGGTGGCGGGGGCGGGGCGTAGCGCGCGTCGTAGTCGTGCTGTTGCGAGGAGATGATCGCAAGCGCACCCAGCGCGAAGATGCCAAGGCCTATGGCTGCGGCCGCATCGCCATGATCGTGGCGATAATAGCCGTGATGCCAGCCGTGCCCATAAGAGCGATGGCCCCACGGGTCCGCCGACGCAGCGGTCGATCCCAGAAGCGTGGCGGCAAGTGCCAGGGCGATAACGCGTTTCATGTCCTTCGGTCCAACTGTGCACGCCCTGTGCAGGCGCGGCTCAGACGGCGCATGCCGTCATGGCGAGGACCATCGCACCCGGCGGATGAACCGGGGCTGAAAGGTGGTGCTGGCGGGCGTTCATGTTGTGTGGCTGTGCCACCCGAAGCCCGAAGGGCGTAGGGTGGCGGACAGGGTGGGATTCGAACCCACGAGACGGTCTCCCGTCCACACGCTTTCCAAGCGTGCGCCTTCAGCCACTCGGCCACCTGTCCGCAAATCCGGGCATGCCCGGAAGGAGGCGGGAATATAGCGGCCAAAACGCCGGGGGCAAGGACCGCTTTCCTTGCGGGTTTTGGGCCGAGCCTGTATGGAGACCGCCCACTGAGGCGGCCCGAAACACCACCTGAAAACCCATGAGCGAAACCAAGACTTTTCGCCCGAAAGCGCGGCTTCCGCGGGGCTTCCGCGACCGGGGCCCGCGGGAGATCGCGGCCGAGCGCGCGGTCGTGGATACGATCCGCCGCACCTATGAGTCCTGGGGCTTCGAGCCGCTGGAAACGCCCGCCTTCGAATACACCGAGGCGCTGGGCAAGTTCCTGCCCGATCTCGACCGGCCGAACGAAGGCGTGTTCTCGCTGCAGGATGAAGACGGGCAGTGGATGTCGCTGCGCTACGACCTCACCGCGCCGCTCGCACGCTATGTGGCGGAAAATTTCCAGAACCTGCCCAAACCGTTCCGCCGCTATCAGACGGGTTCGGTGTGGCGCAACGAAAAGCCGGGACCGGGACGGTTCCGCGAATTCACGCAATTCGATGCCGATACGGTGGGCACGAATTCTCCTGCGGCCGATGCCGAACTGTTGATGATGTTGGCCGATACGCTGGATGCGCTGGGGCTGAAGGGCAATTACGCCGTCAAAGTGAACAGCCGAAAATTTCTGAACGGCATTCTCGGCCTTGCAGACGTCGAGCCGAAAAAAGCGGGCGCGGTTTTGCGCGCGCTCGACAAGTTCGACCGGCTGGGCAGGGAAGGCGTCGAAGCGCTGCTCGGCAAGGGGCGCAAGGACGAATCCGGCGACTTCACGCAAGGCGCGGGCCTCGCCGCTGATCAGATCGGCAAGATCATGCGCGTCTTCACCGACGACGTTGACGATCTTTCGACCGTGGCCGGTTTCGAGGAATTGCAGGCGATCCAGAAGATCGTGCGGGACGCGGGTTACGGCAAGGATCGCATCGCCATCGATCTTAGCATCGTGCGCGGTCTGGAATATTACACCGGCCCCGTTTTCGAAGCCCAACTGACATTCCCGGTCACCAATGAAGCCGGCGAAACGGTTGTCTTCGGTTCTGTCGCGGGCGGCGGGCGATATGACGATCTCGTGGCGCGGTTCACGGGACAGCAGGTTCCTGCGACCGGCATTTCGATTGGCGTGAGCCGATTGATTTCCGCGTTGAGGGATCGCGCGATGGCGAAAGAACCGCTGGTGGTTGTGCTCGCCGTCGACAAGGACAATGTGTCGGACAGTTTTGCGATGGCGCGCGAGCTTCGCGCGGGCGGCGTTCGCGCCGAAACCTATGTCGGCACCAAGAAGTTCGGCGATCAGTTGAAATATGCCGATCGTCGCGGCGCGGCGATTGCCGTGATCGAAGGCGGCGACGAGCGCGCGAAGGGCGAGGTGCAGTTGAAGGACCTGGCGCTCGGCAGCGAACTTGCGAAGAACATCGAAAGCCGCGCCGAATGGGTGAAAGACCGTCCGGCGCAGAAATCGGTCAGGCGCAATGAACTTGTCGCAGAAGTGCGCAAGATGCTGGATCGGAGCTGAGACGATGGCCGGATTTCCGACTTACGATTCCGCAGAGATCGACGCGCTGGAAAAACAGGCCGATGCCATTCTCGGCGTGCTGAAGGCGCGTGGCTTTTCGCGCGTCGAGCCTTCGGTGTTGCAGCCTGCCGAAATCTTTCTCGACCGTTCGGGCGAAGAAATCCGCAGGCGCACCTTCGTGCTCACCGATCCGTCGGGGCGCGATTTGTGTTTGCGGCCCGACCTCACGATTCCAGTTTGCCGGATGCATGTGGAACGCGGCGGCAAATATCCCGCGCGGCTTTGCTACAACGGATTGGCGTTTCGCCATCAGCCGGGCGAGCCGGATCGTCCCGCACAGTTCTATCAGGCCGGGGTGGAGTTGCTGGGCGCGAAGGATCGCAAGGCCACCGACATCGAAATCGCCAGCGTTTCCATCGAAGCAGTGCAGGCGGCTGGGCTTTCGCAATTCGAGATGAAGATCGGCGATCTGGGGCTGTTCTCCGCGCTGATCGACAAGCTCGACGTGCCCGATCAATGGCGCGGGCGTTTGAAACGCCACTTCTGGCGCGCGGGTTATTTCGAAGATCTGCTGAAGAAACTTTCGAGCGGCGGGGCAAGCGATGCGCAACGTCTGCTGGCGCATCTCGGAAATCTCGACGCCGCGGATTCGCGCTCGGCATTCGAAGGGTTGATGGATTTGCTCGGCGAAGCGCCGCATGGCGCACGCACGCGCGAGGAGATCGTGGACCGGCTGATGGAACATGCGGCGGATGCGGCCTCCATCCGTCTCGATCCGGCGGTGGCGCGGTTGATCGCCAGCGTGCTGGGCGTTTCCGGCCCGGCACCGAAGGCGCTTGCCGAAATCCGCAAGCTGGTGAAGACGGCGCGCGTCGATCTGGACGAGACGATCGACGGGATGGAGGCACGGCTCGCGGCGCTGAAACCGCTGAAGATCGATCCGTCGCGGGTGACGTTTGCGGCGCGGTTCGGGCGCAACATGGAATATTATACCGGCTTCGTGTTCGAACTCTGGTCGCGGGATCGCGAAGGCGCGGTGCAGATCGCGGGCGGCGGACGATACGACCGGCTGCTGGAAAATTTCGGCGCACCGGCAAACACGCCGGCGGTCGGTTGCGCGATCCGCACCGAACGTGTGATGGCGGCGCGCCGGGCACAAGGGGGGCGCAAATGACGAAAGCGCTGACGCTTGCCATTCCCTCCAAGGGGCGGCTGCAGGAACAGGTGCGCGATTATTTCCGCGATGCCGGCATTCCGTTAAAACAGGCGGCCGGTTCCCGCGGTTACCGTGCGACGCTCGATGGATTTCCGGCCATCGACGTGATGTTGTTGTCGGCCTCCGAAATCGCTTCCGCGCTCGCTCTGGGCGAGGTGCATTTCGGCGTCACGGGCGAAGACCTGGTTTTCGAGACGGCCAAGGACGATATGATCGCGTCCGTGATGAAGCTCGGCTTCGGTTTCGCCAATGTGGTCGTCGCCGTGCCGCAGGCATGGATCGACATATCGACCATGGCCGATCTGGACGATGTGTGCGCGGCGTTTTTCCAACGCCACCGCCGCCGGCTGCGGATCGCCACGAAATTCGTCAATCTGACACGCTCGTTCTTCGCCGAAGCGGGAATTTCCGATTACCGCATCGTGGAGAGTGCAGGCGCCACAGAAGGTGCGCCTGCCGCCGGCACGGCGGAAGCGATTGTCGACATCACGACGACCGGGGCAACGCTTGCCGCAAACGGTTTGAAGATTCTCGACGACGGCACGATCCTCGAAAGCCAGGCGCAACTGGCGGCAAGCCTTTCGATTGGGTGGAGCAAGGAAGCGCGTGCGGCGGCACAAGGCCTGCTGGCGCGGTTGGCTGCGCGCGAACGCGCCAAGGCATCTCACATTCTGCGGGTGCGCATCGGTGCGAAGGCGGACGCGATCACCAGGCGGTTGGAGAAGGATGCGGGCACGACCGTGCTTTCTCGTTCGACAGCGGGCGATTTCTCGCTTCTGTGTCCGCGCAAGCGGTTGATGGACGCGGTGACCTCGCTGCGCGCGCAAGGCTGCAAGGGGGGTGTCACGGTCGAAGACGTGCAATATGTCTTCGAGGAAGACAATGCGATCTTCACGCGCCTCGAAAAAGCGCTCGGCGGCAAATCTACTGGGGCGAAACGGGCCCGGCCTTGATATCCGGATCGTTCAGGTGCTCCGCCTTCCAGCGCATCATCATGTAGATGCGGTTGCGGCCCGACGGATGGTCGTAGAACACCCATTCTTCCAGCGGTGACGGATCGAGCTTGCGGTATTCGCTGAGCTTGAGAACGGACGTTGCAAACGCATCCGGTTCGCGCGCGGCGTTGACGCCAAACATATCGGCCTGCGCCTCTTGCGTGCGGATGACGGTGTTCTGGAAAGGCGTGGCCAGGAACATGAAGAACGCGAAGGCCGCATAAAGCACCGGCAGCCCCGCCGGATCGTCCACCGTTCGCACGTCCCAATTGCCGCCGAAGATGCCTGTGAGAAAGCGGAAGGCGCGGTCGGTGAGCCAGAAGACAATGGCGAAGATGATGGAGATCCACAGCAGGTTCACGATGACGTGGTTCATCACATAATGGCCGATTTCGTGACCGAGGATGGCCTCGATCTCCTGCGGTGTGCCGCGTTTCAAAAGGTTGTCAGTGACGGAAATCCGTGTGGTGCCGAACAGGCCGGAGACGTTGGCCGATATGCGGTCGGACTGGCGGGAGGCATCGAACTCGTAAACATTGTCCGCGGGCACGCCGTTTGCGCGCGCCATCGACAAGATTTCCCTTTTCACCGGCCCGTCCACCAAGGGCTGATAGTGATTGAGCATCGGCGCCAGGAACACCGGATAGATCAGCATGATGACGGCGAGAAAGAAGATGGTGAGACCCGTGCCCCAGAGCCACCACGCACGGCGCGCTGCCCTTATGCCCGTGTAAAGAAGCGTGATCAGTATGGTGCTGATGACGATGGAGACCGCGAAATTGATGGCGAAATCGCCGAACCATTGGCCGAAATTCTGATTGGAGAGGCCATAAGCGTGTTCGCGGAAGAAGTCTTCGTAGACGTTTAGGGGAAACATGGCGACGGTGACGATGAGAAAGAAGGCTATGAAATAGATCGGCACCTGCCAGAAGCGCGAGCGCGTAAGGTTCTGTGCGTAGTCGCGGATGCGCGATGAAACGCGAAACCACAGCAGCACCCCCATCAGCACCAGCGTATAAACAATGTCGACGACCTGAAGAACGTAACCGCCTTCGAAATAGGAGTCCGAACGCGCCCGCGCATCGCCCTTGATGCGGGCGAGATAGGCGTTGGTGGCTTTCTCCGCATCGAATTTGATCGGCTTGTCCATGGAAGGAAGCCGGTGCACCTCCACCCCGGTGACGGGGGCGGCTTTCGGCGGTGCGCCGAGCATCTGGGCATTGGCGGTGGCCGCGAACGCGAGGCATCCGATTACCACCAGCAGGATTTGCGTGAGCGCCTTCAACATTCCCCGGCTCCCTCTTTGCGCACCTGGGTTGGCGCGTCTTTCGCGGCGGCTTTTCGTTCCGGCTCGCGCCGGTTATGTATGGGACGAAATTGTGCCGTAAATGCGATGCCGGACCTGAAAGAACTGTCACGACCGGACGGCGAAACCATCGCGTATATGTCGCGGGCTGGCAAGCATCCAGGGGTCGTCTGGTTGGGCGGTTTCAAATCCGAAATGAGCGGAACCAAGGCCGCGGCACTCGATGCGTGGGCCGCGCGCACAGGCCGTTCTTTCGTGCGTTTCGACTATTTCGGGCATGGCCGTTCCAGCGGGGCGTTTCGCGACGGCACGATTTCACGATGGCGTGAGGATCTGCTCGCGGTGCTGGATGGGCTGACGCAGGGCCCGCAAATCCTCGTCGGCCCCAGCATGGGCGGATGGCTGGCATTGCTCGCGGCGCTGGCGCGGCCGCGGAAAGTGGCGGGGCTGTTGCTCATCGCGCCCGCGACAGATTTCACGGAAGCCTTGCTTTGGTCGCGGCTGCCGGAAGATGCAAAGCGGCAGATCGCGGAGAAGGGCGAATGGCAACGGCCTTCCGCATACGATCCCGAACCTTATCCGATCACGCGCAATCTGATCGAGGACGGACGCAAGCATCTGCTCATGGACGGCTCGTTGCGGCTTTCCTTCCCGGTGCGCATCGTGCAAGGCATGAAAGATCCCGATGTGCCGTGGGAACATGCGCTGAAACTGAACGAGCTTATCGAAGGCGACGTCGCATTGACGCTCATCAAGAACGGCGATCACAGGCTGTCGACACCGGAACATCTCCGGCTAATCGAGCAGACGCTGGATGGCCTTGTTATGGAAGTGGCGACATGAAAATCGATCCTGTAACCATCCGTGCCTTTGTGATTGCACCGTTGCTTGCGATCATCGCATTGCCAGCGCTCGCGGCAAGCGACACGTCGTTCTTCACGGACACGTCGCTTAGCGGCCCGCAACGCTACAATCTGTGTCTGGCCTTGGCCGCGAAAGACCCGCAGACGGCTTATGAAAAAGCGTCTGCATGGAAGGGGCGCGGCGGCATGATGTATGCCGCGCATTGCGAGGCGGTGGCGCTGGTCAATCTCAAACGCTATCCGGAAGCTGCGCGCAAGCTCGCCACGCTTGCCAACGACAAGTTCGATGCGGCGACGCGGGTGCAGATTCTCATCCAGGCGGCGAACGCGTGGATGATGGCGCAGCAACCGGGCGAGGCTTTGCCGCTGTTGTCGGATGCGTTGGAGATTTCGCCCAGCAATATCGATGCGCTGACGGATCGGGCGCGCGCCCGCGCGATGCACGGCGATTGGACGGGCGCAGACTCCGATCTCACCATGGCGCTCGGCAAAGACCCGACACGCGCCGATCTCTATGTGTTGCGGTCGAGCGCGCGGCAGGCGATGGGAAAAATGGCGGATGCGCGGGCGGACATCGACAAAGCGTTGAGTCTCGTTCCCGGTTACGGCGAAGCGCTCGTCGAACGTGGCACCATGAAGATGCAAGCCGGCGACAAGGTGGGCGCACAGGCCGATTGGGAAGCGGTTTTGAAAACCTCGCCGCCGGGCGATGCGAGGGACGCCGCCCAGCAGCGGCTGCAAGCCATGGGTGTCAAACCGGCGGGCTGATCTCGCGCCATTCGTTCCGCACGTCTTCGTCCGGTTCCGCCGCCATGCGCGCGGTGCGGATGTTTTGCGCGCGGTCGGGATCGAGACGCGCCAGCGACCACACGGCCATAGCGCGGACCAGCGGTGAGGCGTCATCCAGCAATCGTTCCGCTTCGCTCACAAGCGCATGTTCGCCGGAATTCCCGGCGGCGATGAGCACATTTCGCACGAAGCGGTCGCGGCCCGTCCGCTTGATGGGCGAACGGCGGAAGAGGGCGCGGAATTGGGTATCGTCCAGCCGCGAAAGTTCGACGAGCGCGGGATTTCGCAATTCCTCTCGGGCATGAAATGCTGACTCGCGCGAGACTTGCGCGAATTTGTTCCACGGACAAACGGCGAGGCAATCGTCGCAGCCATAAATGCGATTGCCGATCGCCACGCGGAATTCGCTCGCGATGTGTCCCTTGTGTTCGATGGTGAGATAGGAAATGCAGCGGCGCGCATCGAGCTGATACGGCGCGGTAAACGCATTCGTCGGGCACACGTCCAGGCACCGATGGCACTGGCCGCAATGATCGGCTTCGGGCGCATCTGCGGGAAGATCGAGCGTGGTGAAGATCGACCCGATGAACAGCCACGAACCGAACTCGCGCGAGACGAGATTGGTGTGCTTGCCTTGCCAGCCTATACCTGCGCGCTGGGCCAGCGGTTTTTCCATCACGGGCGCGGTATCGATGAAGACCTTGACATCGGCTTTCAGCTTTTCGTGCAGGAAGCCTGCAACGCGTTTGAGTTTTGTCTTCAGGACGTCGTGGTAATCTTCGCCCTGCGCGTAAACCGAAATGTTTCCGTTCTGCCTTCGCACAAGTTTGTCGAACGGATCGTCGCTCGGCCCGTAATTCGTGCCGAGCACAATGATGCTTTGCGCCTCCGGCCACAGCGTTTGCGGATCGGCGCGGCGGGAAGGTTCGCGGGCAAGCCAATCCATCGTGCCGTGGCGGCCTTCGGCGATGAACTGCGTCAGATATTCGCCAGCCTGCGGCGTCGGCTGCGCCTTGGCAAAGCGCACGACATCGAAGCCTTCTTCCCGCGCCTTCGCGCGAATGGCCGCGACGGGATCAAAAATCGAGTTCGGCATAATGCGCTGCCGGAGGCTGTCCGGGCACGCGGTCGGCGAGCAGCGAACGGAAGGATGGCCGAGATTTCATCCGCAGATACCATTCGGCGGCGGGCGGAAAATCGTGCCAGGGGACTTCGCTGAAATAATCCAGCGCCGAAAGATGGGCGGCGACCGCCAGATCGGCCAGCGAACATTGCTTGCAGGCGAGGTAACCGCGCTGCTCCGCATTGGTGCCGATCATCTCCAGCGTGCTGAGCAACGTCTCGCGTCCCTGCCGGATCACGTTCATGTCGGGCGTGCGCCGCGCGGGCGCGCCGGTGAAACGCTGCGAGGCTTTTTCGAAGACGATCTTCCGCGTGACGTTCTCGTGGAACACGTTCATCGCCCAGTCGAGCAGACGCAACGCTTCCGCGCGCTTCACCGGATCTTCCGGCGCCATCGGGTGATCGGAATAGGTGCCTTCCAGATGATCCACGATGGCCCACACGCCTTCGCACTTCGTTCCATCCAGATCGGTGAAGACGGGAAGATGCGCGGTTGCATCCTCCGGCGCCGCAAGGTCGCAAACCAGCCGCTTCTCGCCGATCAAAAGCCGGACGAAACGGGAGGGCGGCGACAGGAGCAGGTGGGTCAAACGACGCATGCAGGGGTGATTATCGCAAAGGCGCGGCGGCTCCTAGTGCTTCACGCACACATCCAGCGCATCCCGGTGCACCACCGAAAGCCGGCCCCGAAGGATGGCCGACCGCCGCGCCACGTAAGGGCCGGGGCGGGCGGCGTTCCAATCGTCCGGATCGGGCAGAATCGCGGCCAATCGGGCCGATTGGGTGGGGGAAAGGTGGGTGGCAGAGATATGGAAATAGGCCTGCGAGGCGGCTTCGGCCCCATAGTTGCCGTGGCCCCAATCCACAAGATTCAGATAGGCGGTGAGTATGCGCTTCTTGGGCCAAAGGGCTTCCATCAGCACGGTCAGGTAAGCCTCGATGCCTTTGCGAATCCAGCTTCGCACGGGAACCAGAAACATGCTGCGTGCCGTCTGCTGGCTGATGGTGCTTGCGCCGCGCAACCGGCGGCCGCGTTTTTCGTGGTCCTTCACCGCCTTGTCGATGGAGACCCAGTCGAAACCGTTGTGGCTGCAGAAGCGCTGATCTTCCGCCGCGATGACGGCGCTGGGAAGCGAAGGCGCGATCTCGTCAAAATCGCGCCAGGAATAATGCGCGCCTTCGCCCGACAGAATGCCGACCGCCATTTGCGGCGTGCCCGGCACCGGCGCGAAGCGGAAGGCGAGAAGCAACACCACCGGCATGACGACCGTGATGCCGAGGATGATCGAAAACCAGCGCGCCACGCGTCCGCGCTTTTTGCGCGAACGGGCCGTCGATGCCATGCGTGCGTCCATCCCGCGCCGCCCCAAGGATCGATTCGCATTCTACTCTATATCGCGTCAGGCCCGTTTGGCTTCAGGTGCATCGGATAGCGGATGCGGCAGGCGCGAGACCATTTCCTTCGGCACGACCTGCCAGAATTGACCCAGCTCGCGATCCCAGTGCGCCAGCAGTTCGGTAGCAAAGACCGAGCCCGTTTCCTGACGGTGTTCTTCGATCAGCTTGTGCAGGATCTCTTGCCAGTGCCGCGCGGTGACGCGCTGCCAGACGACGCTGTCGGGATTGAGGTGGCTTTCGAACAGACCATCGGCGTCATAAACGAATGCCATGCCGCCGGTCATGCCCGCCGCGAAATTGTCGCCGATCGCGCCGAGGATGGCGACCGTGCCGCCCGTCATATATTCGCAGCCGTTGGAACCGCAGCCTTCGATCACGGCGGTCGCGCCCGAGTTGCGCACCGCAAAACGTTCGCCCGCCTGACCGGCGGCAAACAGCTTGCCCGCGGTCGCGCCATAAAGAACGGTGTTGCCGATGATCGTGTTGTCGCGCGCGATGAAATGCGCCGATGGCGTGGGCCGCAAGGCGATGGTCGCGCCGGACAGGCCCTTGCCGACGAAATCGTTGCCGTCGCCCAGCACTTCGATCTTCAATCCCTGAACCGCAAATGCGCCGAGCGATTGCCCGCAACTGCCGCGCAATCTGAGAGTGAGATGGCCCGGCGGAAGGCCCGTCATGCCCCATTTGCGCACGATGCGCGATGACATGCGCGTGCCGATGGAACGCAACGTGTTGCGGACGTTGTAGGTGAGCTGCATCTTCTCGCCGTGATCGAGAAGCGCTGTCGCATCCTTCTCGATCTGCGCGTCCAGCGTATCGGGAACTTCGTTGCGGCCCTTCTGCGTGGAATAGCGCGCGTAATTGCCGGGATCGGCCTGCACGAGCAGCGGGTTGAGATCGAGGTCGTCCAGTTCCTCCGAACCGCGGCTCATCTGATAAAGCAGGTCGGTCCGGCCAATCACATCTTCCAGCTTGCGGAAGCCGAGCGAGGCAAGGATCTCGCGCACTTCCTCCGCAATGAAGCTGAACAGGTTGACCACCTTTTCCGGCGTGCCGGTGAATTTCGCACGCAGCGCTTCGTTCTGCGTGCAGACGCCAACGGGGCAGGTGTTGGAATGGCATTGGCGCACCATGATGCAGCCCATCGCCACCAGCGCCGCCGTGCCGATGCCGAATTCTTCCGCGCCCATCATCGCGGCCATCACCACGTCGCGCCCGGTGCGAATGCCGCCATCGGTGCGCAACACCACGCGGTGGCGCAGATTGTTCAGTGTGAGCACCTGGTTGGCTTCGGTGAGACCCATCTCCCACGGCGCGCCCGCATATTTGATGGAAGTCTGCGGCGATGCGCCGGTGCCGCCATTGTGGCCCGCGATCAGAATGACGTCGGCCTTCGCCTTCGCCACGCCCGCCGCAATGGTACCAATGCCGGTGGCGGAGACGAGCTTCACGCAGACGCGCGCATCCGGGTTGATCTGCTTCAGGTCGTAGATCAGTTGCGCCAGGTCTTCGATGGAATAGATGTCGTGATGCGGCGGCGGCGAGATCAGCATCACGCCGGGCGTGGCGTGGCGCAGCTTCGCGATCATCTCGGTCACCTTGAAACCGGGCAATTGTCCGCCTTCGCCGGGCTTTGCACCTTGCGCGACCTTGATTTCCAGTTCGCGGCATTGGTTCAGATATTCCGCCGTCACGCCGAAGCGTCCGCTCGCCACCTGTTTGATGGCGGAGTTTGGGTTGTCGCCATTTGGCTTCGGCTTGAACCGCACCGGGTCTTCGCCGCCTTCGCCGGAATCCGATTTCGCACCGATGCGGTTCATCGCGATGTTGAGGGCTTCGTGCGCTTCGGGGCCGAGCGCGCCGAGGCTCATGCCGGGCGTGACGAACCGCTTGCGGATTTCGGTGATGGACTCGATCTCCTCCAACGCAATCGGAGTCATGCCCTGCTTGAACGCCATCAGATGGCGCAACGAAACCGGCGGCAGCGCCCAGACGCCATCGGAATATTTCTTGTAGGTGCCGTAGGAATCGCTGGCGACGGCGCTTTGCAGCAGATGGATCAAATGCGCGCTGTGGCCGTGCGTTTCGCCCGTGGCGCGCGCCTTGTAGAAACCGCCGACGGGCAGCGCGATCACCTCTTCGTCGAACGCCTTGGCGTGCAACCGCGCGGCGCGCGCGGCAATGCCGGAAAGACCGATGCCGGAAATGCGGCTGGGCATGCCGGGAAAGATTTCAGCCACCATCGAACGCGAAAGACCGACAGCTTCAAACAGATAGGCACCGCGATAAGATGAGACAACCGCAATGCCCATCTTCGAAATGATTTTCAGCAGACCTGCGCTGACAGAATCGAGATAACGCCGCACGCACGCGCCCAGCGACATGTTCCCGAACAATCCGCGCGCGTGACGATCCGCAATGCATTCCTGCGCGAGATAGGCGTTCACGGTCGTAGCGCCCACGCCGATCAGCACCGCAAAGTAATGCGTGTCGAGGCATTCGGCCGAGCGCACGTTGATCGAGGTGTAGCTGCGCAATCCCTGACGCAACAGATGGGAGTGCACCGCACCCGTGGCAAGCACCATCGGCATGGCCGCCATATCGGTGCCGATGCGTTCGTCGGTGAGGATCAGATGGCTATAGCCTTGCCGCACGGCATCTTCGGCTTCCGCGCGGATACGATCTATGGCGCGGGCCAGCGCGCCGTCCTTCGGCGTGCCGTCGTGGATTTCGAACACGCAGTCGATTTCGTAGAACCGGCCTTCGAGGTGTTCCTTCAACCGCTGATACATGCCGGTGGAAAGCACCGGGCTTTCCAGCACGAAAACTTCGGTCTGGCTTTCGTCTTGCGCCAGCACGTTGCCGAGATTGCGGAAACGCGTCTTCAAACTCATCACGCGTTCTTCGCGCAACGGATCGATGGGCGGATTGGTGACCTGGCTGAAATTTTGCCGGAAATAATGCGACAGCGGACGATATTTGTCGGAGAGCACCGCAAGCGGCGTGTCGTCGCCCATGGAGCCCACGGCTTCCTTGCCGTCTTCCACCATGGGATGAAGGATCAGTTCGAGGTCTTCGATGCTGAAGCCCGCCGCCATCTGGCGTTTGCGCAACTGCTCCTTGTCGAACAGGCGTGGTTCGGCGCCGGGCCCGAGGATCGGCTCCAGTTCGACGATGTTCTTTGTCCACTCCTGATACGGGTATTCGCCCGCCAGCTTGTCCTTGATCGCGCGGTCTTCGTAGAAACGGCCTTCTTCCAGATCGAGCGCGATCATCTGGCCCGGGCCCACGCGACCCTTGCGGGTGATGCGCGCTTCGTTCAGCACCACGAGGCCCGCTTCGGAACCGACGAGGATAAGCCCGTCTTCGGTGATGGCGTAACGCTGCGGGCGCAGGCCGTTGCGATCCATGCCCGCAATCACCCAGCGGCCGTCCGTTGCGGCAAGCGCGGCTGGCCCATCCCATGGCTCCATCACCGCGTTGGCATAGGCATACATCGCGCGATGCGAATCCGGCATGGTCGACGCCTTCTTCGACCATGCTTCGGGAACAAGAATGGTTTTGGCCAGCGGCGCCGTGCGGCCCGCGCGCACCAGGACTTCGAACACGGAGTCGAGGGCCGCGGAATCCGAACTGCCGGGCTGGATGATCGGTTTGATGTCTTCGCCCGCTTCGCCGAAAAGCTGCGAGGCCATCTTGAACTCGTGGTTCTTCATCCAGTTGACGTTGCCCTTCAGCGTGTTGATTTCGCCGTTGTGCGCCAGCATCCGGAACGGCTGCGCCAGACGCCAGGTGGGGAACGTGTTGGTGGAATAACGCTGGTGAAAGATCGCAAACGCCGAGACGAAACGCTCGTCGTTCAGATCGGGATAGAACTCCGACAGATGTTCCGCCAGGAACATGCCCTTGTAGATCAGCGAACGCGACGACAGCGAGCAGATATAAAAGTCTTGAATCGAAGCCTCGCGCACGCGCTTCTCGATGCGGCGGCGGCAGAGATAAAGCCGGCGGTCCAGTGTTTCCAAATCCATCTCGTCGCCGACATCGAACATCACCTGTTCGATTTCCGGCCGCGTCGCGTTGGCCTTTTCGCCGATGACGGAAAGGTTCACCGGCACCTGCCGCCATCCATACAGATAAAAGCCGATGCGCAGGATTTCGGATTCGACGATGGTGCGGCAGGTTTCCTGCGCGCTGTAATCTGTGCGCGGCAGGAAGATCTGGCCCACCGCGATGCGCCCCGAACGCAGCTTGTGGCCGGTTTGCTCGACGGCGGCGCGGAAGAATTCCTGCGGCACCTGCAAATGTACGCCGCAACCATCGCCCGTCTTGCCATCGGCATCGACGGCACCGCGATGATAAACGGCCTTCAACGCCGCGATGGCATTCGCCACCACTTCGCGCCGCGGCTTGCCGTCGAGGGCTGCAACAAAGCCGACGCCGCAGGCATCGTGTTCCTGCTCCGGCGAATAAAGATGCGCCTCTTCCAGCTTCTTCGCGTTGGCGAGGAACCGGGCGATTTCCTGTTTGGCGTGATGTTCGCTCATGTTCGTCACTCCGCCGCCAGCGCGGTTTGCACTTTTGCTTGCAGATAAGCGTGGATGGAAGCAGCGGCATCGCGCCCGTCGCGGATCGCCCACACAACCAGCGATGCACCGCGCACGATGTCCCCGGCGGCGAACACGCCGTCGAGATTGGTCGACATGGTGGCGTGTTTCACTTTCACCGTTCCCCATTTGGTGACGGAAAGATCGGGCGTCTTGAACAACGCGGGCAAATCCTCGGCGTCGAACCCCAGCGCCTTGATGACGAGGTCGGCATTCAGCGTGAAATCCGCGCCTTTCACTTCTTCCGGCGCTTTGCGGCCCGAGGCATCGGGCATTCCCAAACGCATGCGCGCGATACGCACGCCTTCGACGTTCTCCTGTCCCAGAAACGCCTTGGGCAAGGTCAGCCATTCGAACACAACGCCTTCTTCTTCGGCGTTCGCCACTTCGCGCAAGGAACCCGGCATGTTTTCGCGGTTGCGGCGATAGATGCAGGAAACCGATTTCGCGCCCTGCCGCATGGCGGTGCGCACGCAATCCATCGCCGTGTCCCCGCCGCCGATGACGGCGACGTTCTTTCCCTTGGCGTCGAGCGCGCCATTGTCGAATTCCGGCACGTCGTCGCCAAGGCCCTTGCGGTTGGAGGCGATGAGATAATCGAGCGCTGGCACGATGCGCGACAGGCCCACACCCGGCGCTTCGATCTCGCGCGGCTTGTAAACCCCTGTTGCGATCAGCACGGCGTCATGGCGCGCGCGCAGTTCCTTCAGCGCGACATCACGGCCGATTTCGCAATTCAGTTTGAATTTGATGCCGCCATCGGCCAGCCGCTTCACGCGGCGCTCGACGACTTCTTTTTCCAGTTTGAAATTCGGGATGCCGTAGATCAGCAATCCTCCGGCGCGGTCGTGACGGTCATAGACGGTGACGCGATAACCCTTGCGGCGCAGTTCTTCGGCGGCAGCCAATCCCGCCGGTCCCGCGCCGATGATGGCGATGCTCTGGCCGCGGTCGCGCGCGGGCTTCAGCGGTTTGACCCAACCGTTCTGCCACGCGGTGTCCGTCAGATATTTCTCGACCGAACCGATGGTCACGGTGCCGTGGCCGGATTGTTCGATCACGCAATTGCCTTCGCACAGCCTGTCCTGCGGGCAGATGCGGCCGCAGACTTCCGGCATGTTGTTGGTGGATTGCGAAAGTTCGTAGGCCTCTTCGAGTCGCCCTTCGGCGGTCAGTTTCAGCCAGTCGGGAATGTTGTTCTGGAGCGGGCAGTGGACCTGGCAGAACGGCACGCCACATTGCGAACAGCGCGAAGCCTGTTCGGCGGCCTTGGCGGCGATGAATTCGGCATAGATCTCATGGAAGTCGCGGGCGCGCTCCGCCGAGGACCGCTTTTCGGGCGGTTCCTGCTCCAGCGAGACGAAACGCAACATCTTCTCGGCCACGGCCGAATCCTTCCTTGGCTGCTGATGAGGTGTTGGCCCTTCGATAATTGAGGAAATCGGGCAAAGCGAGCGGAATCTTCGATTTGAGACAGCCATATTGTCTTAAATAGTGGTGATATCGCATGTGCGTGCCATGCAGGGCTATGTGATAGATAATTTATGTCAGAATTATTGCCATAGTAGGTAATTTCCCCTTTTTACAAAGCATGTTAGGCAAGGCGCCGTGACCTGAATCGGGGCCTGTCGTGCACCATGCCGTGATTGCCGTGCTTCTCGGCATCGTCGAGGGGCTGACGGAATTTCTGCCCGTCTCCTCCACCGCCCATCTGCTGATCGCGCAGGACATTCTGGGCTTCCACCCGCCGGGCGAGGTGTTTCCCATCGTCATCCAGTTCGGCGCGATTCTTTCGGTGGTGGTGGTCTATTGGCAGCGTTTCTGGTCGGCCGCAGTCGGTCTGCCGAAGAGCGCCGAGGCCCGGCACTTCGCGCTCTCCATCATCATCGCGTTCCTGCCGGCGGCGTTCATCGGCGCGGCGTTGCACGGCTTTATCAAGAACGTGCTCTTCCGCGAAGACATCGCGCCGATGGTGATCGCGGCTACGCTGATCGTCGGCGGCATCGTCATTCTCGTGTTCGAACGATTGGCCCCTAAGGCACGCTTCTTCGACGGCGACCGGTTGCCATACCTGAAAGCGCTGCAGATCGGCTTCTGTCAGGTGCTGGCGATCATTCCCGGCGTCTCGCGTTCCGGCGCCACCATTCTGGGCGGCGAATTGCTGGGCGTGGAGCGCAAGGCCGCCGCGCTTTTCACCTTCTATCTCGCGGTGCCCACGATGCTGGGCGCCACCGTGTTCGATCTTTACAAGAACCGTCACGCGCTGGACGTGAGCGCGGGCACCGACATCGCCATCGGTTTTGTGGTGTCGTTTCTCGTAGCCTATGTCGTCGTGAAGACGTTCATAGATTTCATCGGCCGTTACGGCCTGAAACCGTTCGGCTGGTATCGCATCGCAGCGGGGCTCGGGATTATTGCCGTTCTGATGCTGCGATAAACTTTTCTTCCGGCAGCTTCGCGTATTGGCCTTCGCGGCGGAAACGCCAGAGATATTGCGGCACGATGGCTTCCACCGAATCCGGTGCGATGCCGAGATCGGCAAAGCCTTTGGCGCCCGGCGAAACCACGTCGTCGATCTTGGCGAATTTCACCAGATCGCGCGTCAACGGCGAGCCGGGCACGAGACCCAGGAACGTCGCCTTCAGCATCATCAGCGGATAGGGAACCGAAACGAGAAGCCGCTTGCGCCCGGTCTCGCGCAGGATCACCTCCATCATCTCGCGGAAGGTGTAAACGTGCGGGCCGCCGAGTTCATAGGTCTGGCCGCGCGTTGCGGGGTCTTCGATGCATTTCTGGATCGCGGCGGCAATGTCGCCCGCGAACACCGGCTGCAATTTCGTGTGACCGCCGCCGGGCAAGGGCAGGGCGGGAAAATAACGCGCCATCGCCGCGAACTGATTGAAGAACTTGTCTTCCGGCCCAAAGATCGCGGACGGGCGCAGGATCGCCGCTTCCGGAAAATTCTCGCGCACTGCGCGTTCGCCTTCCGCCTTCGAACGCGCATAGGCGGATTCGGCCTTTCCATCTGCGCCGATTGCCGAGACATGCACCAGCGTCTGCACACCTGCATCTTTCGCAGCCCTCGCGATGGCGGCGGCGGCGGTGACATGCACGTCGTCGTAACTCTGGCCGCGCTGGTAGAGCGCACCCGCCAGATTGATCGCGGCATGCGCGCCTTTCAGCGCGGCGCGAACGGCGTCTTCATTGCGCACATCGACCTTGCAGAGCTGTATCTGCCCGACTTGGCCCATGGAGGTCAGGTAGCCCGCGCTGTTCGGCCGGCGCACGCCCACCCGCATGCGGTAACCCGCTTTGGCAAGGGCGCGAACGGTATACCGCCCAACCAGGCCCTGGCCGCCGAAGATCGTGATGAGCATGTCTTTTGTCATGTCGTCCTGCCTGCTCGCTGCCCGCTTCTTACTGCAAAGAGGCGGAAAGAAAAGTGCCTATTCCGTCACGTATTTCCGTTCACCGCTCGCCGGGTCCACATAGACGGTCACCGCTTTGCCGGTTTCGTCATCGATGAATCGCTCGGATGTTTCCACCCAGTTGCCGCCGGGCCGGCCTTCTTCCAGCGGTTTGTAGCGGTAGCGCTCGTAGATCGTGCCGATCACCACCAGCGCGCCCCAGAAACCGAAGATGGCGGCGGGCGGAAAGGCGTGCATCGCGAGCGCCACAAGACCTGCGAGAAAGCCTGCGATGCCGATGGCGATGACGACCGTGCGCAGCATGGTTCAGCCCTCGGGCTCCACGATGATGGCGGTGCCATAAGCCACGATCTCGCTCATCGATTGCCCGATCTCGGAAGAATCGAAGCGCATCATCACCACGGCGTTCGCCCCCATGACGGTTGCGTTGCGCACCATGCGGTCCAGCGCCTGTTTGCGTGTTTCTTCCAGAAGCTGGGTGTATTCGTGAATTTCGCCGCCCACGAGCGAGCGCAAGCCCGCCACGATGTTGCCGCCCAATCCGCGCGAACGCACCACAAGGCCGAACACCTGACCCAGTACCTGTTTGGTTTTGTAACCGGCGAGATTTTCCGTTGTTGCGACCAGCACGATTGCCCTCCATCAGGCTTTGGTTTGCATACGCTCCATGATCTTGGAGAGTTTTTCGCCAAGATGTTTGTCGGCTGCGCGTTCCAGCGCGTGGCCGACTTCGGCATCGACGATCTGCAACGTCATGGGCCGCAATTGCCAGATCAACTCCGCGAGCCGCGGCACTTCCTCCGGCGGCGGCAGCGCGTCCTTTCCGTAGCGGTCGAATATATACCGGGTGACGAGCGCCATCAGCTTGCCCGCGATATATTCGGATTGCGTGCGCAGTTCGGTGACGATCTTCGCCAGTTCCTGAAGCGGAACGCCTTCCTTCGCCAGAAGCGCGCCCGCCTGAACCAGCTTCATGCTGGAGGCATGCACCATGTCGCCTTCGATGCGGATGATGCCGCTTTCGATGGCATAGGCGAGCGCTTCCGGCGTGACCGAGTCGCCGAACATCTCAAAATATATGTCCTTCGGGATGACGGCCTCGGGCTCGTTCGACCATGGGCTGGTGATGGCCGCTTCCAGCCCCAGGAGCTTGGAAATGTCGTGTCCGCCCTCCCAGGTGCCGATCAGTTCGGCCACGTTGGCCAGCGAATAACCCCGTTCGAGCAGGGGCGAGATCAGCTTCAGCCGCGCCAGGTGCGAAGCACCGTAAATGCCTACGCGGCCACGCTTTTCCGGCGGCGGCAGTATCCCGCGTTCCTGATAGGCGCGGATGTTTCGGACGGTGGTCCCCGCCTCGCGGGCCAATTCGTCGATGGTGAATTCCGGTGCCTTGGATGGGCTGCTCATGGCGGATGGTTCTTGACGGGTCAATTTTGAAACACTATACACTGTGCCATTGAACAATGGCGAGATAGTCGAGGGCACTAGCGATGACCATGGCGACCATGACTGCTTCGTGGACCGACGGCAAACGCTATTGGTGGCTGCTCAGCCCGGCTGTTCCCCTGCTTGTGCTGATCGGGCTGGTGAATTTCGACGTCAATGGTGCCGCTTTCGGCGCCTGGGGCACGCCCATTCTGGTCTATCTCATCCTACCCATTCTCGATCTGCTGATCGGCACGGACAGATCAAATCCGCCGGAAGCCGCCGTCCGCACTCTGGAGCAGGACCGGTATTACCGCTGGATCGTCTATGCCTACATTCCGCTTCAGTATGTCGTGACCATTTACGGCACGTGGCTTGCCGTGCAGCCGACCACGAACTGGTTTGCCTTTGTCGGGTTGATCCTCAGCGTCGGCATGATCAACGGCGTCGGTATCAACACCGCGCATGAGCTCGGCCACAAAACCGAAAATCTGGAGCGTTGGCTGGCGCGCATCACGCTGGCGCCCGTGGCCTACGGACATTTCTTCGTCGAGCACAATCGCGGCCATCATCGCAACGTGGCAACGCCCGAAGATCCGGCAAGTTCGCGGCTGGGCGAAAGCTTCTGGGCATTCCTGCCGCGCACGATGATCGGTTCGTTGCGGTCGGCATGGTCGCTGGAACGCGAGCGGCTGGCGCGGCGCGGACACGGCGCATGGCATTGGAGCAACGAGAACCTGCAATCCTGGGCGATGACTGTTGCGGTGTTCGGTGCGCTGGCTGTCTGGCTTGGTCCGAAAGTGTTGCCGTTCCTGTTCCTGCAGGCGTTCTATGGCGCATCGCTGCTCGAAGTCGTGAACTATATCGAGCATTACGGGTTGCTGCGGCAGAAGGATGCGAACGGCCGGTATGTGCGCTGCGAGCCGGAGCATTCGTGGAACAACAACCACATCATGTCGAACGTGTTCCTGTATCAGTTGCAGCGCCATTCCGATCATCACGCCAATCCGATGCGGCGTTTCCAGGCGCTGCGCCATTTCGACAACAGCCCGCAACTGCCCGTGGGATACGCGGGAATGCTTCTGCCCGCCTACATCCCCTTCGTCTGGTATCGCCTGATGGATAAGCGCGTGCTTGACCACTACGAAGGCGATGTCACCAAAGCCAATCTGCAACCGTCGCGCCGCGCAAAATTGCTGCGCCGCTACGCCGCCGCATAGGAGAAACGCGATGAACGCCGAAACCGGATTCAAACTGCGCGAGGACATCGAACCACGCAACCTGCATTTCGGCTTCGACAAGTCGCTGCCGGAATATTGGCACGGCGGCAATCCGGTCATCAGCTCCTATTACGACGCTCTGTCGCTGACCTTCCCGGAGGGCGAAAAGTTTTTCATCGACAGCGTGAAGAACTATGCCCGCGAAATCAAAGACCCGGTGCTGAAGCGCAACGTGCGCGCCTTCACCACGCAGGAAGCCATCCATTCCCGCGAGCACGACGCCTACAATGCGCTGCTCGCCGAGCGCGGTCTTCCGGTCCACAAATTCGACAGGATGATAAAAACCGTCACGCGTCTCGCCCGCAAATACCTGCCGTTCCGTGGACAACTGGCGGCAACTTGCGGCTATGAGCATTTCACGGCGCTGTTCGCGGAACACGCGCTTTCCGATCCCCGCGTGATCGAAGACGCCCATCCCTTCTATCGCGATATGTGGCGCTGGCACGCGATGGAAGAAGAAGAACACAAAGCGGTGGCGTTCGACGTCTACAAGGCGATGAACCCCGGCTTGCGCGGTTATCTCGTGCGCTGCATCGCCATGGTGATTGTGACGCTCGATTTCGTGTCGATGAGCACCTTCCTCCCGATGTGGCTGCTCTGGCACCGTGGCGAACTGTTCAATATGCGCGGCTGGGCCAAGTCCTTCTGGTATCACTGGGTGGCGCCGGGCGTCTGGCGGCATGTGGTGATGGGCATCCCCGGATATTTCAGCCCGTGGTTCCACCCCTCCAAACGCCGCGTGAAACCGCAGGTCCTGGCCTATCGGGAACGCTATCTGGCCACCCAGAACCGCGCTGCCGACATGCCCGGCTCGATCTTCGGCGCCGCCTGATAGCCTTTTGTTGACAGGGCCTTGGCGGCCCCATACACATCCGCCCCCTAAAGTGCCCAGATGGCGGAATTGGTAGACGCACTAGTTTCAGGTACTAGCGCTTCACGGCGTGGAGGTTCGAGTCCTCTTCTGGGCACCATTTAAGCGTAAGCATCAGCCGTAAGTGAAGTCCGGCTTGCTCTGGCCGACCTCGATAATGTAGCCGTCGGGATCGCGTATGTAGCAACGTGTCTCGCCGTACTTGTCCTTCGGTTCCGTGATGAATTCGGCGCCGCGGCTTTTCCATAATTTGTAGCACGCCTGAATATCCGCGACGCGGATGTTCATGAAGCTGCTGATTTTGTCCGGATCGGCGAGGACGCTCAGCGTTACCGTCGGCTTGTCGGGTGTCGGTCCGCCGCCCACGTTGACGATGAGCCAGGTGTTCGCGATCTGGACATATCCAGGCGCGCCTTTGCTATCGCCCCTGCTCAGAATGCGACCGCCGAAAACCGTTTCGTAGAAGCGAGCCGATCGATCAATATCGGCAACGGTCAGAAAATGCGCAATGGTGAAACCGTCTTGCGGCGGCATTTCATAGCTCTTTTGAGCGATTTGCACGCTGCTCATCCACGTCTCCATTTCCTGTGAGTGTTCGCTCGATGACGAAAAGCCCCAAGCGCAAACCATTGGGAGACAGGGCTGCATCGGATTCAAGTAGTATTTTGTTAAGAAACGACACATCTCGCGCGGGATCGACGCACGGTTGTCACTTATTCTTATGTAGCCGGCTCATATGTGGCTGGTGGCAAGAAGCTGCGGATTAGAAGAATATTAAAACTCAACCCATAGGGTTAACAGGCGGAAAACGGGGGCAAGCGCTGGCCTTCGCAACCTGACGGCGTCTTATGGCTGTGGTTATGCGCAAATTTCTGCTGTTCGAAGCGGGGGGACGTTCGTTCGGCCTGCGCATCGGCGATGTCGAGCGTGTTGTGCACGCCGTTCGCCCCGCGCCCCTGCCGCATGGGCCCGCCGCCATTGCGGGCGTTTTCAATCTGCAGGGAACTGCCGTTCCGGTGATCGACGTCGGCGTCTGGTGCGGCGAGCTTGCGAAAGAGGTTCGGCTGGACGATCTCTTTGTCGTGGTGCGCGCACACGGTCGCTGCGTTGCGCTGCATGTCGAAAGCGCGCAAGGCGTTATCGAAATCCCGGACACATCCATTCAACCCGCCGGCAGCGCGATGATGCCCGCCGCGCATTTTCATGGCGTGGCGATGCTCGAACGTGGCGTTGTTTTTCTTCCCGATGTCGAAAGTTTTCTCGCCGCGGCCGAAACGGCGCAAGCCTTCGATCGGGCGACCGCGGCATGAGTACTTCGCGCCCCTTTCCGGTATCGCCCGAAATCCTCGACTTCATAGAATCCGAGGCGGGGCTGGTGTTTCCGCAAGGCCGCCTGGGCGATGTGGAACGCAATCTCGGCAAGATCGCGGCGCGCACCGGCGCGCGCGATCCGCAGAACCTCCTCGAACGCTTGCGCGAAAACCCGCCGCTGGTTGCGGAACTGCTCGATGGCCTGGTGGTCGGCGAAACCTATTTCTTCCGCGAGCCGCAGCAGTTCGATTCCTTGCGCGAATTCGTGTTGCCGGAACTCCTGCGCGGGCGCGCCAACGGTGCGCGGCTTTCGGTGTGGAGCGCTGGCTGCGCGACGGGCGAAGAAGCTTATTCGCTGGCGATCCTGCTGGAGCAGGAAGGGCTCGCTGCGTGCAGCGATGTTCTGGCGACCGACGTTTCGACCGCCGCCATCCGCAAGGCGGAGCGGGCGAGCTACGAACACTGGTCGTTCCGCGGCGCGAAGGACGATTTCAAGCAAACCTATTTCCGCGCGCGCGGCGGGCGTTTCCATCTGGCCGACCGCATTCGCGAGCGCGTGTCGTTCGCGCAGGCAAATCTCGCAACCGGCAACTATCCCAAGCCGAAGCATGGAAAAGGTTTCGATCTCATCTTCTGCCGCAATGTGATGATCTATTTCGGGCCGCAAACGGTGGCGCAGGTTTCGCAGAGCCTGTTCGACAGTCTCAACGAAGGCGGATGGCTGGTCACGGCACCTTCCGATCCGCCGTTGTGGGATCATGCGCCGTTCGAAACGCGCATGACCGCGGGCGGCGTGTTCTATCGCAAGAAGACGGTCGTGAAGGAAAAATCCTCCAACGTCATTCCGTTCCGCCGCAAGCCGCCACAGGTCGAAGTTGCGGTCAAGCCGCGCCTGCGCAGCGTCAAACCGGTGGAACCTGACTTCCGGCACAGCGCACCGGCTTGCGAGATTCACGCCCAGTCGCTGTTTGCCGCGCACAAATCGCGGGCGGCGCTGGAATTTCTTGCGCGTGCCGTCGTCTGGCATCCGCTGTCGCGGGAATTGCACTACATTTATGCCGTCGGCCTGCTCAATTGCGAGATGCCGGAAAAAGCCGCGGAGATCGCGCGCCGCCTCGTTTATCTCGACCGCCGTTCGGTTGCCGCCCACATGCTGTTGGGCACCATCGCGCAGCAGCGCGGCGATTTTGTCGGCGCGATGCGGGCCTATCGCAATGGGCTCCTGTTCTGCGCCAATGCCAGCGAAAACGAAATCGTGCCGCTGACCGGCAATGAGCGCTATGGCCGCGTGGCCGCGGCACTCGCCGCCGAAATCGCAACCTTGCAATCGGCGGAGCGCGTGTCGTGACCGCGACGGGGGGCAACGGCGACGATCTGGCCTATTGGGCGAACGCGATGAAACGGCTGTCGCGCGCATCGGAAGCCACGCAAATTGCCATGGAGCCCTCCGGCGCGTTGGCGGACCGGATTTTTGCCGAACGCGCGATGGCGCTGGCAGCACCGATCCGCGATACCGCCGACGAAGCGCGCCTCGAACTCATCGCATTCGAATTGGGCCGGCAAAAAATCGCCATCGAGAACCGTTACATCCATGCCGTGATCCCGCTTGCCGAACCGGCCGCCGTGCCGGGCACGCCGGATCTTCTTGCGGGCGTCATCAATTTTCGCGGCGGCATTCTTCCGGTGTTCCGGCTGGAGCGGATTCTGGGCGCGGGTGAAATCGAACGCTCTTCGACGATCGTATTGGGCGAACACCGTCCCGAATTCGCGTTCTTCGCGGGCGCGGTCGAAGACGTATCGACGGTTGGTGCGGCCTCGCTGCGCGATGTCGCGTGGCAGGGCGGGGGCGATGCGCCCGCAGCCCTCGGTCTCACCGATAGCGGACTCAATATTTTGGACGGTCGGGCGCTGTTGTCCGATCCGCGGTTTTTCATCGGCCGGCAGGGACGGCCGTCATGAGAGAGGATATGGCAATGCTTGGCATGACCATTCAAAGGCGTTTGTTTTTCGGCTTTCTTCTTGGGCCGGTGGCGCTCATCATCATCGGGTGGGTGGCATATTCGTGCATCCAGACCATGGTCGACCTTCGCGTCCAGCGCAATCACACCTTCGCGGTGCTCGACGGTCTCACGGCGGTGATGGTGGATGCGCTGAACGCGGAAACCGGCCAGCGCGGATATACGTTGACCGGCGATGCAGCCTATTTGGCGCCGTTCGAAGCGGGTGAAGCCTCGCTGGATGAAGACATCACAAGGGCTCTCGATCTGACTGCGGACGACACGACGCGCCATGAGGACATTCTGCGCCTCAAGGCCGTGCTGCAACAGAAGTCGACAGAGCTTCGCAGGGTGATCGATATACGCAAGACCCAAGGTCTGGCCCCGGCATTGGCAGCCGTCAATTCCGGCCAGGGCAAGACCTATATGGACACTGCGCGCGATATCATCCGTTCCATCCGTGGTTATGAAACCAAAAAGCTGGGGGAATTGACCAACACTTCCAACCAGGTCACGCGGTTCACGTTCAACGTGATCCTGTTCGGAACGATTGCGGCGTTCCTTGCGGTCAGCATCGGCGGCTTCCTCATCGCGCGCAGTATCACGCGTCCGATTGCCGGCACCGTCCAATCTCTGGCATCGACGGCGACGGAAATCCTCGCCGGTACGTCGCAACAGGCCTCCAGCATGCGCGAACAGTCCACAGCGGTGGCCGAAACGGTCACCACCGTCGATGAGGTGTTGCAGACCGCAAGCCAGGCGGCCGAACGCGCCAAGACGGTTGCGGATTCCGCCATGCAGGCCGTCGATGTCGGCGCCACGGGCCGCCAGTCGGTGATGAACACGCTGACAATGATGGAAGAGGTGAAGGAGCAAACTGCTTCCATTGCGGAAACCATCCTGTCGCTTTCGGAGCGGGCACAGACCATTGGCGAAATCATTGCCGCGGTGAACGAGATCACCGAGCGGTCCAATCTCCTTGCGCTGAACGCCGCCATCGAAGCGTCGCGCGCGGGCGAACACGGGCGCGGCTTCTCGGTCGTCGCAAGCGAGATCAAGAGCCTCGCCGACCAATCGAAGAAAGCAACAGCGCAGGTGCGCCAGATCCTGGGCGACATCCAGAAATCCACCAATCGCGCAGTCCTCGTTACGGAGCAGGGTACCAAAAGCGTGCACATCGCGATGAATGCCGCCAATGAAGCAGGCGAGACCATTTCTTCGCTGGTCGACACGGTGGACGCGGCGGCCCGCGCGGCAACCCAGATCGCGGCCTCCGCCAGCCAGCAGGCGACGGGCATGTCGCAAATCCATCAGGCGATGACGCATATCAACGAAGCGAGCAACCAGAACCTCGCCGCCACGCGCCAGTCCGAACAGGCGGCGCAGGATCTCCACACGCTCGGCACGCGCCTGAAGGCAATGATCGTAGGCGGTTGAGAATGGCCACCGGCGCACAACTCTCCCAGCGTTTGATGTCCACGTTTCTCGTGGAGCTGGAGGGGCATGTGCGCGCTGTCGAACGCGATGTGCTGGCGCTGGAGCGCGGCGACGGCGAGGCCTCGCAGACTTACATTTCATTGTTTCGTTCGGCACACAGCCTGAAGGGTGCTGCCCGCGTCGTCGGCCTGGATGCAATCGAGACGGTATGTCACCGGCTTGAGGAGATCGTGAAATCCCTGCAGGACGGGCGGCGCAAGGCCGATGCGCCCCTGTTCCAATTGCTGCTTTCCACCGCGGATGCGTTGTCGGCCACCGGCCGGGGGATCGCGGAACAGCGCGGGAATGCCGGCAGTCCGCTTCTGGCGATGTTGCCGCAACTTGCGTCCACGTCGGAATCGCAGCCCGCGAGCGTCGAAGAACCGTCGCAATTGGCAACGATGGTCATGCCAGTATCCAAATCGGCGCAGGACGCAACACTTCGCGTCGCCGCGAACAAGCTGGACGCGCTTCTGGCGCAAGACGGCGAGTTGCTGATCGCCCGCCGGCGTTCGGCAAACCACGCAGTGATGCTGGAGAAGCTCCTGCAACGTGCCCGCGATGCACAACGCGAAGGCCGCACTGTCGGCGGCCTGCGCGATATGGTTCGCGAACTTCAGGGCGTCGTCGCGGACATGTCGAACGATGTACAGTCGCTCGATCACGCCGCGGAGAAGTTGAGCGAAGAAATTCGTCAGGTGCGCATGCTGCCGTTTTCGCAAGCCTGCGAAGGCCTGGAACGCGCGGTGCGCGACCTGACTGCCGATGGCGGAAAACAGGCAACCCTTGTCGTTTCGGGCGGCGAGATCGGCGTCGACCGTTCGATCCTGGAAGGGTTGCGCGATCCTCTGGTTCACCTCGTGCGCAACGCGGTGGGACACGGCATCGAGCCGAAGGACGAGCGGATCGCTGCGGGAAAAATTGCTTCCGGCATCGTTTCGATCGCCGCCACACTCACCGGTTCGCAGATCACCGTGACGGTGCGCGATAACGGGCGCGGAATCGATACCGGCGCGGTGATGGCTAAGGCGCGCAAGCTGGGCCTTTCTCCATCCAAAGCCGCCGGCCGCGAAAACGATCTTATCTTCGAGCCCGGCTTCACCACGCAGAATTCCGTCTCGCGCATTTCTGGCCGCGGTATCGGGCTCGATGTCGTGCGCACGCAGATCGAGGAAATGCGCGGCGCCATATCGGTGGCAAGCGAGACAGGACAGGGCACCGTCTTCACCATCGTACTGCCGCTGACGCTCACCTCGATACGCGGGCTTCTGGTCGGCAGCAGCGGGCAAATTTTTGCGCTCGATTCTACCATGGTCAGGGGATTGCGGCGCGTGTCGTCGGATGAAATCCGTTTTGTCGAAGGGCGTTCGGTGCTCGTGGGCGAGGGCGAGCCTCTTCCGCTCGCCCCGCTTTCGACGCTTTTGGGCCTCGAGCGCGCGCCGGAACGCGATGGCGAGCGGTTTCAGGTCGTGTTGCTGGGTGCCGCTTCGGCGCAGGCGGCGGTAATCGTCGACACGCTTTATGAAGAAGACGACCTGACGGTGCGCAATCTGGGTCACCGTTTCGGCAGGCTCTCCAACATTTCGGGCGGAACGATTTTGCCGGACGGGCGCGTGGCGCTCATCCTGCACGCGAGCGATCTCATCGAGGGCGTTCTGGCGGGTGCGGCCGTGTCGCGCCTGCCGGGAAAGCGTGCAGTGTCCGAAACGAAGAAGCGTCTGGTGATCGCCGAAGACTCCATGACCACGCGCACGCTCATAAAAGCCATCCTGGAAAATGCCGGATATGACGTGAGCGCGGCAGCCGACGGCGCCGAAGCCTGGCGCTTTGTCGAACGCAACGGCGCCGACCTTGTGGTGGCCGATGTCGAAATGCCGGAGATGAGCGGCTTCGAATTGACCGAGACGATCCGCGCTTCTGCCGAACATGGCGGCATTCCCGTCATCCTGTTGACCGCGCTGGAATCCGATAACGACAAGGCGCGGGGGCTTTCGGTCGGCGCCAATGCCTATCTCCTGAAGAGTGCGTTCGACCAGCGCGAACTCCTCTCCGCCATCCGGCAGATGGTGTAGCGATGACGCGCGTCGTGGTGGCAGGCGGATCGGTGATTGAGCGGGCGGCACTTTGCGCCGTCCTGCACAGCGATACCTCCATCGAAACGGCGGCGCTGGGGCCGCAACTTGCCAACATCGTGGGCGCGATCAAGCGGCTGGACCCTGAGCTTGTCGCGCTGATGATGAGCGACGTGTCGGATGACAGCGTGGAGGCGGCCAAGCGCATCATGGGTGAGGCGCCCAAACCCATCGTGCTCGTGGCCACGGGGTCCGCAAAAGACAAAGACGAAATCCTCGCGCGGTCGGGCGCACTCGCGGTTCTGGATGCACCGGTCGGCGAAGCGCAGCAAAAACGCTTTGTGACGATGCTCAAGGCCATGGCGGAAGTGAAGGTCGTGCGCCGGTGGAGCGCGCGGGCCCACAGCCCGCACCCGGTCCCGCAAAATTTGCCCCGCAACTCCGGACAATTGATCGCCATCGCGTCGTCGACAGGCGGGCCGGGCGCGTTGCAGCGGATATTCGGTGAATTGCCCGCCGGTTTTGCATCGCCGATCCTCGTCGTGCAGCACATTGCCGGTGGTTTTGCCGACAGCCTGGTCCGTTCGCTCGGCACTTCTTCGGTTTCGATCAAGCTGGCGCAGGATGGCGAGCCGCTAAAGGCGCGCACCGTCTATATCGCCCCGGACAGCCGGCATCTTGGCGTCACCACGCGCAACACGATTGCCCTGTCGGATTCGCCGCCCATCGAAGGGTTTCGCCCTTCCGCGACATTCCTGTTCGAATCCGCGGCAAAAGCGTTCGGGCCTCAACTCACCGCTGTCGTTCTGACCGGGATGGGGCGCGATGGCATCGCGGGCTTGCCGCTGGTGCGCGAACTGGGCGGCACGGTGCTCGCGCAGGATGAGAACAGCTGCGCGGTGTTCGGCATGCCGAAAGTCGCCATCGAAAGTGGATTTGTGGATCGTGTGTTGCCGCTAGGCGAAATCGCGCGCGAGCTTTCGCCGCCCGCGGCATTGGAAGGAGTTCCGGCATGACAAAGATCATGATTGTCGAAGACAGCCCCACACAGGCCGAAAGCCTGCGCGCCGTGCTTGAAGAGGCCGGTTGCGAAGTCGTGGTGGCGTACAACGCCGAGAGCGCGCTGGCCAAGATCGACTCTTCGCTCGACCTCGTTATTTCCGACATCGTGATGCCGGGCCTTTCCGGCTACGAGCTTTGCAAGCGTATCAAGGCCGGCGTCTACGGCCGCAACTTGCCGGTGATGCTGCTGTCGACGCTCAGCGACCCCATGGATATCGTCGGCGGGCTGGAATCCGGCGCCGACAATTTCGTCACCAAGCCCTATTCGCCCGCGCAGTTGATGGAACGCGTCACCAATGTTCTCGAAAACAGGAAGATGCGCTCCAGCGGCAAGCTGCGCGTGGGCGTCGAGGTCATGTTCCTCGGCCGCAATTTCACGATCAATTCCGACAAGGAGCAGATACTCGATCTGTTGATGTCCACCTTCGAGGACATCGTCCGCACCAACCGCGATTTGCAGAAGAACCGCGCCGAACTCGCCGCCGCCAAGCTCGAGATCGAGGATTATGCGCAAGGCCTGGAACGCCGCGTGGAGGAACGCACCCGCGAACTGGCAAGCCAGAAGCGGCTTCTGGCACAGGCGCAGAGCATGGCGCATGTGGGCAACTGGCGCATCCATCTGCCGTCGAAGCAATGCGAATGGTCCGACGAGATGTACGCGATCCACGGCGTTTCGCCCGAAAAATTCACGCCGAGCATCGAAACTGCAATGGCCATGGTGCATCCCGACGATCGCGCCAATGTCGACAAGGTCGTCGATAGCGCCATCGCCAGCCGCCTGCCGTACCACATGGAATACCGCATCCTGCGGCCCAACGGCGAGGAACGCTATTGCTGGGCGGAAGGCTTCTGGGAACAGAATTCCGAAGGCGAAATCACCAATCTCGTCGGTTATTGCCAGGATGTGACCGAACGCAAGATGGCAGAACGCGTTGCAAAGGAAAGCGCGGCGCGTTACCGGCATATCGTGGAGTCGATGGTCAGCGGTCTCGTCGTGATCAGCGACGGGCGCTTCCTCTATGTCAACGATGCGGCGTGCCAGATTTTCGGCGTTGCTCATCCATCCGATGTCGTCGGCAAGCCTTTCATCGACGCCCTCGCCGGAAGCAACCGGAAAGAGGTTGCCGCCATGATCTCGCGGCCGCGCGTCGCGGGCGAACCGCTATTCCGCGAGGAAAAGCTGGTGCGCGCTTCGGATGGCGCCGAACTGGATGTTGAAATCTCCAAGGCCGCGCTGACCTTTGCCGGGCTGCCCGCCACGCAGCTCATCATCCGCGACATTACCGAGAAGAAGGCGCTCACCCAGCAACTCCATCAGGCGCAGAAGATGGAAGTCGTGGGCCAGCTTACCGGCGGTATTGCGCACGATTTCAACAATCTGTTGACCGTCGTCATCAGCAATCTCGACATGATCCTGTCGGGCGCCAGCGTCAACGCGGAAAACCGCGAACTGGCCGAAGCAGCGCTTGCCGCAAGCCTGCGCGGTGCGGAACTCACGCGCCAATTGCTCGCCTTCTCGCGCAAACAGGCGTTGCAGAAGCAGACCATCAACCCGAATGAGCTGGTCGATCGAACGGTCACCATGCTCAAACGTGCCATCGCGGGCGACATCGAACTGCGCACCGATCTTTGCACCGACCTCTGGCTTTCCGACATCGACCCGTCGCAACTGGAATCGGCGATCACCAACCTGGTCGTCAACGCGCGCGATGCGATGCCGAAAGGCGGCGCCATCATGCTCGAAACCAGCAACGCGACACTGGATGAAGCTTATGCCGCGGCCAATCGCGACGTCGTTCCCGGCAATTATGCGATGATCGCCGTATCCGATACCGGCAGCGGCATCCCCGCGTCGGTCCTGTCGCGCGTATTCGAGCCGTTCTTCACCACCAAGGAAGTGGGCAAGGGCACCGGCCTCGGTCTCAGCATGGTCTACGGATTCATGAAGCAGTCCGGCGGCCACGTAAAAATCTACAGCGAAGAGGGCCGGGGAACGGTGGTGCGCCTCTATCTGCCGCAATCGGCAAACGCGCCGGCAACGCAAGCGATCAAGCCGGAAAACGAAATGCCTGTGGGCAGGCACGAGCGCATCCTGGTTGTCGAAGACGACGAGGCTGTGCGCCGCGCGGCCACCCAACAGTTGCAGGAACTGGGTTACACCGTGCTGGAAGCCAACAACGCGCAGGCCGCACTTCTCATATTACAGCGCGAGCAGGTCGATCTTCTGTTCACCGATGTCACGATGCCCGGCGGCGTCAGCGGACCGGACCTCGCGCGCGAGGCCATCGGCAAGGATCCTGCCCTGAAAGTTCTGATGACCTCCGGTTTCACCGAAGCGACGATGCGCGAAGGCGAAAGTTCCGGCAAGTTCGAGCTTCTGAGCAAGCCCTATCGCCGCCAGGAACTCGCACAGCGCGTTCACCGCGTGCTGCGTGGTGCGGCGTAGCGGTTTACGGGTCGTTAACGCGTAATATTCCGCCGGACATTAAACTGGCTTTAAACACGTCGTGGTTGAATTCATGCGGTCCGCGGCGGGGAGCGCGAGCTTCTCGCTTTGGCCGGAGGCGCGAGACATGACTGTACAGCCCTTGATTTGCGTCATCGACGACGATGAATCCGTGCGTCAAACCGTCGGCCGCATTTTGCGCGGCGCGGGCTACGCCGTGGTCGAGGCGAAAGACGGCGAAGTGGGATTGCGCGTCGTTGAACGCGAGATGCCCGCGATGATCGTGACCGACATCGTGATGCCGAACCGCGAGGGCATCGAAACCATTCGCGAAGCCAAACAACGCTTTCCTTCCATTCCGATCATCGCGATTTCGGGCGGCGGCCGTTTGGGCCCGGATGGATTTCTCGAACTCGCGGTGAAACTCGGCGCCGACGATTGCCTTGCCAAACCGTTCCGCCCCGCCGAACTGCTCGACAAGGTTTCGCGCCTTCTGAAGACGCAAGGCCAACCGCAAACCGCAGCCTGAGCCCGCCCGCATGAGCGCCGACGCCCCATCACAGGTCTCCGTGCCGGGCGCGAGCACCTTCACCATCCGCAATCTGGATTCGCTGCTGGATCAGATCGCCCATCCGAATTTGCTGGCGGAAGGGCAGGTCAACATCATCGCCATGTCCGCGGTGCGCGAAAAGCTCGGCGCGCGCTGGGATCGTTCCTGCGACAACATTCACGAACGCATCGAAAAGCATCTGGGGCGTCAACTCGGCGCGTCCGATTATCATTGCCGGATATCGGACACGGATTATCTTTTGTCCTTCCCCGGCGACTCGCGCCAATCGGCGCAGCTTCGCTGCATGCGCATCCTGCAGGAACTTCTCGAACTGTTCCTCGGCCAGTTCACGCTGGACGAAATCGACATTCGTGCGGTCACGGACCGGCAGGGCGATACGCTGACGGTCGAAGCCGTCGATGTGAGGGCCCTTGGCAAGGCGACGCCTTCCGGCGAGTCCGCGCCGGCGGCCGTTCCGCTCGGTAGCACGATCGCGGGGCCGCCGCGGTTCAGCATGGAACCCGTGTCGGTCGGAAGCCGCAAGCTGTATCTCGATTTCGAATTCCGTCCGATCTGGGATTTGCGCCACGATGCGATTTCTTCGTTTTCGCTGAACGCGATTGCGGAAACCGATCAGACCCGTGCGCTCGGCGAGGCGCGCGCGGATCGCTCCCAACTCAATCCCGACGAATTGACGGCCATCGATCTCGCGGCGGTAAAATACGGCCTCGAAACGCTCACCTATCTGTTCCAGCGCAAAAGCCGCTTCATCATGCACCTGCCGGTTTCCTACGAAACGCTGGCCAGTTCGCGGGCGCGGCCGCAATTCCTCGATGCCATCAAATCCTTCGCGCCGGAGCTTCGCCGCTACATCGCCTTCGAATTACATGATCTTCCGTCCGGTGTGCCGCAGTCCCGGCTGTCGGCGCTGGTCACCATGCTCAATCCGTTTGGTCGAGGCGCCATCGCTTCGGTGCAAGCCCGCCGCGTCGGCTCGCTTTCGCTGCGCGGTTGTGGGCTTCTGGGCACCGCCGTCGAACTCGATCCGGTTGGTTTGCCGGAAGCGGAAATGTTCGTTCGTATCGGGAATTTCCGCGAACGCGCGCATATGGCGGGCGAACAGTTGATCGCCTATGGCGTCAACAGCCGCAGTCTCGTCATGGCGTGCTGGTCCATGGGCCTCACGCATATCAGCGGCGAGGCAATAGCGCCTGCCTGCGCGATGCCATATCAGATGTCGCGCTTCCGCCCGCTCGATCTCTATCGCGCCTGATACATTTTCGCACGCCGTGTCACTAAGTCCTGCAACGGATGTTGAGGATCGTGCTCCGACTCAATATGATCTGATTGTCTTTACCGGCGTCTGTCCGGTATCCCCTTTCGGGGCGGGCAGCGCGTCGGCAAGGCTCACGAAAAGGGCCTTTCGCGCATGTTTCCTTCGATATTGCGACGCGACATCCTGATTTTGATTTGCGTCAAGGCGGCGCTTCTCGCTGTCCTTTATGTGCTGTTTTTCTCGCCGTCGCATCGGATCGACGTCACGCCTTCGACGCTTCGCACCCATCTCACGGACAGCCAGCCCTAGAAGGAGCGGCTTATGGATATTGTCGAGCTATCGCGCCTGCAATTCGCCGTCACCGCACTTTATCATTTCCTTTTCGTGCCGCTCACGCTCGGTCTCTCCGTCCTGCTCGGCATCATGGAGACGGTCTATGTGATGACCGGCAAGCCCATCTGGCGCGACATCACGAAATTCTGGGGCATTTTGTTCGGCATCAATTTCGCGATGGGCGTCGCCACCGGCATCACGATGGAGTTCCAGTTCGGAACCAACTGGGCATATTACTCGCACTATGTGGGCGACATTTTCGGCGCACCGCTCGCCATCGAAGGCCTGATGGCGTTCTTTCTCGAAGCGACGTTCGTAGGTCTGTTCTTCTTCGCCTGGGACAAACTCTCGAAGGTGCAGCACCTGATCGCCACCTGGGCGCTTGCCATCGGCACCAATCTTTCGGCGCTGTGGATTCTGATCGCCAACGGCTGGATGCAATATCCCGTCGGCGCGCATTTCAATGCCGATACGATGCGCATGGAAGTCTCGGACTTCATGGCCGTGCTGTTCAACCCGGTGGCGCAGGCCAAGTTCGTTCACACGGTGAGTGCGGGCTATGTCACAGGTTCGGTGTTCGTGCTGGCGATCAGCGCGTGGTATCTGCTCAGCGGCCGCAACGTCGAATTCGCCAGACGCTCGATGACCGTTGCCGCCAGCTTCGGCCTCGCCTCGGCGCTCTCTGTCGTCGTGCTGGGGGACGAGTCCGGCTATACCGCCGGCCTGAATCAGAAGATGAAGATTGCCGCCATCGAGGCGATGTGGAACACCGAACCCGCGCCTGCATCTTTCACTCTGTTCGGCCTGCCGGATCTCGCAACCCACACCACAAAATACGAAATCCAGGTGCCGTGGGTACTGGGCCTGATCGCCACGCGCTCCGCCGATACGCCGGTGCCGGGTATCAATCAACTCGTCGAACAGGCCGATACGAAAATTCGCGACGGTTTGATCGCCTACAACACGCTGAAGGAAATCAAGACGCATCCGAAGGATGAGGCGCTTCGCACGAAGCTCGATGACCACGTCGCGAACCTCGGCTATGCGCTGCTGTTGAAGCGGATCCGCCCCGATATCGAAAACGCAACGGATGCGGAAATCCGGCAGGCGGCCAACAGCACGATCCCCGACGTGCCGGTGTTGTTCTGGGCGTTCCGCTTCATGGTCGGTTTCGGCTTCTGGTTCATCTTCTTGTTCGCCATTGCGTTCTGGTTGTCCGCCATTCGCGCGCTGGACAGATATCGCCTGTTCCTGTGGGCGGCGTTCCTCACGCTTCCTCTGCCATGGCTTGCGGCGGAACTGGGCTGGATCGTTGCGGAATATGGACGCCAGCCCTGGGTGATCGAAGGCGTGCTGCCGACGGCGCTCGGCGTTTCGTCCACTGCGGCAGGCAATGTGCTGTTCAGCCTGATCGGATTTGCGGTGTTCTATTCCTCGCTGCTGGTGGTCGATCTCTATCTGCTCGTCAAATACATCCGTCTCGGGCCCGATGCGCGTCCGGCAGAAATAGCCGCGGAGTGAGCGACATGAGCGAATACGAAATCCTTCGTCTGATCTGGTGGGCGCTGCTCGGCATCCTGTTGATCGGCTTTGCGATCATGGATGGGTTCGATCTGGGCACGGCCGCGCTCCTGCCGTTCGTCGCGCGCAACGATGTCGAGCGCCGCATGGCGATCAACACGGTCGGCCCGGTGTGGGAGGGCAATCAGGTCTGGTTCATCCTCGGCGGTGGGGCGATCTTCGCGGCATGGCCAGCGCTTTATGGCGCAAGTTTTTCAGGCTTTTATCTCGCAATGTTTCTGGTGCTGGCCGCGCTCATCCTGCGCCCGGTGGGTTTCAAGTTTCGCAGCAAGGTCGATGCGCCGCGCTGGCGCGCGTTCTGGGATTGGGCGCTGTTCGTCGGCGGCACGGTGCCGTCATTGGTGTTCGGCGTGGCGTTCGGCAACCTGTTTCTGGGGGTGCCGTTCGGCTTCGATTCCGATCTCCGGTTTCATTCCACGATCACCCTGATCTCGCTGCTCAACCCGTTTGCCTTGCTGGTGGGGCTGGTCAGCCTGAGCATGATCGTCCTGCATGGCGCCACCTGGCTCAATCTCAAGAGCGATGGCCCGGTGAAGGCAAGGGCGGCGGCGATCATGCCCTATGCGGCCATCGTTTTCGGTTTATTGTTTGCAATTGCGGGCTTGTGGGTCTCGAAGCTCGACGGCTATCAGATTGCCGGACAAATCGCGCATGACGGGCCATCCAACCCGATGCTGAAGACGGTCACGCGCAATGCTGGCGCGTGGTTGGCCAACGGATCGCAACAACCGCTGCTCTGGCTGACGGTCGTCATCGCCTATGCGGGCGCAATTCTCGCCGTTGTCTTGCGCAAACGTCCGGGCCTCGCCTTCGTCGCCTCGGCGCTGGTGCCGGCGGGGACAATCGCGACGGCAGGCGCGGCACTCTTCCCGTTTCTGCTTCCGTCATCCCTCGATCCCAATGCAAGCCTCACAGTGTGGGATGCCTCGTCGAGCAAACTCACCCTTGCCGTCATGCTTGGCGCGGTGGTGATCCTGCTGCCCATCGTTCTGGCCTACACGGCGTGGGTCTATCGCGTGCTGCGCGGACCGGTGCGGGCCGAAGACATCGCACGCGATTCCCACACCGCTTACTAGGAGCTACATTCCATGTGGTACTTCTCTTGGGTTCTCGGTCTGGGCTTCGCGGTGACCCTGGCAGTGCTCAACGCGATGTGGCTGGAAGCGCGCGTGGACAGCGATCACCACTCCTGACGGGGCATCTTATCCAAACCAATTAGCGCGCCGGTGACGCAGCGCAGACAGAATCGCATGTTCAAGACGAACGAATCCGCTCGCGGGAACGCCTGTCAGACTTTGCCCTACACTGCAAATTTCCCAATTCTTCCAATCGCCTAGTTGGCGATGTCGAATTGTTGGGCAACAGCTTCAACGAATGGCATCCAAGATTTTATAGAAAAGGTTAAATCGGCGCGGGCTTCGGCGGCGTGCTGGGACAGTTTTGGAATCGCTGCGGAATCATGGGGTTAGAGCAGATCGCACGAGACCGATTTTTTCTAACGACTGTCACAAATCCAAAATCCCAGTAGTTTCAAAGAGAAGATCGACTTTTGCGGGCCGATTCCGTTGCCTAGTTTTGCGCCCCGCTGATACATTGGGCAGAAGGGTCCAGGTACGCCTCGGACTCTTAATCGGGCTGTTGGGGTAAATTTAAGTGGGCACGCGTTCTTTCCGCCGTGCATCCTTGGCGCGTTGCAGCGTAGGCGCTTCAGCGGTTGCCTTGGGCTGGACGCTGCCCACGGTAGCGCTTGCAGCGCCCGTCAATCTTCCCGGCGCCGTTCAACCCGGTCACGAACGCACGCTGCCGCAGCCGCAAGAGATTCCCGACATCGATTTCAGCGTCGAAGCCCCGCATCGCTCGGCGGTGCCGCGCGCCGTCGACGAGATACGTTTCAAGGTCCTCGGCATAAAGATCGAAGGTGCGCAGAGCATCAAGCCGGAGAGCTTCCGCCCGCTCTATGAACCGCTGATCGGCAAGGAAGTTTCGTTGCGCGACGTGTTCGACGTCGCCGATGGCATCGAAAAACAATATCGCGCGGCGGGTTACCTTCTTGTCCGCGCCTATGTACCGCCGCAGCATGTCAATGACGGCATCTTCACCATCCGCGTCGTCGAAGGATTTGTCGAAAGCACCTCGGTCGACGGCGGCAACGGTCCCACGCGCGATCTGGTGAAGAACTACCTCGATCCCATCGTCCATCAGAAGCCGTTGCGCAGCGAAACCATCGAACATGCGTTGTTGCTCGCCAACAACATCCCCGGCGTGACCGCGACCGGGGTGTTGAGCCCGTCGCCCAACGTGCCCGGCGCCGCGAACCTCACCGTCACCGTTACACAGCCGACGATAAGCGGCTCGCTGGCGACCATGAACCGCGGCTCGCAATATACCGGCGTGTGGACGGTTTCGGGCGCCGCCGCCTATCGCGGCATCGTCAATGCGGACGAACTCGACACCGCCTTCACCTGGGCTCCGTTCGATTTTCACAAGCAGGTGGCGGGGCAGGTTCGCTACGTCACGCAGTTGAACGACGATGGACTTGCCGGAACCTTCCTCGGCGCGGTTTCGCACGGCGCGCCCGGCGGATCGCTCGGCCCCATCGAAGTGCGCACCGACAGCTGGGCCATCGGGCCGCGTCTGTCCTATCCGTTGAAGCGTTCGCGTTCCGATACGCTGACCATCGACGGCGGCATCACCATCCAGGATGCGAGCGTCGATATTCTCGGCATCGGGATCAGCCACGACAAATGGCGCGTTGCCGACATCAGCCTCGCCTATTCGAGCCGCGATTTCCTCGCGGGAAATTTCGCCGGCACCTTCGATGTCGCCGAAGGCCTGCCGATCCTCGGCGCCACACCCAACCATTCGCCCAACCTTTCCATCGGCGGGCAGACGACGTTCACCAAGGCAAGCTGGCAGGCGCGCTACAGCAAAAGCGTCGGCAGCAATTTCAGCGTCGGCCTTTCGAGCACCGGCCAGTATTCCTTCGCCCCGTTGCTCACCGGCGAGCAGGTGTTGTTCGGCGGCACCCAGATCGGCCGTGGCTACGAGCCCGGCGCGATTTCGGGCGACAGCGGTCTCGGCGGCTCGGTCGAGCTTCGCTACGACACGCGGCTGACCGATCTGGCGATAAAAAGCCTCGAACCTTACGCCTTCTTCGACACGGCAAAGGTCTGGAACAAGGATCGTCCGGCATCGCTGGGATTGCCGCTGAGCGATTATGCCATTGCCTCGACCGGCATCGGTCTCAGGTTCTGGTTTCCCTACAGCATCTATCTGGCGGTCGAGGGTGCGCGCACGCTGCACCCCGTTCCCGGCAGCGACAATGGCAAGGCCGTGAACAAGGCCCTGCTCGATTTGGCGATAGCGTTCTGAGGCCGGGAAAATGAAAGCGAACCGGAAAACGTCGGGCGTGTTGAAGGGGCTGCTGCTGGTGACGAGCGCGCTGGTCGCCTCCACCGTGCTCGGCTCGAGTGCGGCGCGCGCAGGCGGGCCCACCGGCGGACAGGTCGCCGTCGGCAGCGCGACCATCACCTCGCCCAACAGCAACAGCACCGTCGTCAATCAAAGCAGCAACAAGGCGCTTATTAATTGGGATGCGTTCTCCATCCCCACCGGTTCCTCGGTCGTGTTCAACCAGCCGACCGCGGCTTCGGTCACCGTCAACCGCGTGACCGGCCCCAACGCATCGGCCATCGACGGCCAGTTGCTCGCCAACGGCAATATCTGGCTCATCAATTCCAACGGCATCGTGTTCGGCCAGGGCGCGCAGGTGAATGTGGGCGGCTTGCTCGCCACCACCACCGACATCGACGACGACGATTTCAAGAACGGCAAATTCCGCTTCGCCAAACCGTCGTCCAATCCCGATGCCGCGGTGGTGAACAAGGGAACCATTGTGGCGGGGCAGGGCGGTTCCGTCGTCCTGTCCGCATCGCAGGTTTCCAACGAAGGCGTCATCAAGGCCGACCTCGGATCGATCGTGCTGGGCGGCGCGCGCACTTTCACTGTCGATCTCGATGGCGACAATCTCATCCGCTACCAGATCGGCGATCCCGTCGCCGAAACGCCTAAGGGCGCGGACGGCAAGCCCGCGACCGCACTCGTTTCAAATTCCGGCACTCTGTCGTCATCCGGCGGCACGGTTCTGATGACGGCGCGCGCCGTGCGTAATGTCGAGAACAACGTCATCAACAATACGGGTGTGGTGGAAGCCAACAGTGTTTCCGTTCACAACGGCGAAATCATTTTCGATGCCGGGCCGGATGGCACGGCCGATGTTGGCGGCACCGTCTCCGCCTCCGGCGCCAACGCCGGAGAAACCGGCGGAACGATTTCGGCCACTGGCGGCACCGTCAACGTGGCTGATGGCGCAAAGCTCGATGCGTCCGGCGACGCGGGCGGCGGCACCATCCAGATCGGCGGCGGATTGCACGGCCAAGGCACCATCGCCAATGCGCAGAATGTTACGGTCGGCAAAGCAGTCATTACCGCCGATGCGAAGACGAGCGGCAATGGCGGCACGGTGAGCGTCTGGTCGGACGGCCAGACGAATTTCAACGCATCGGTCAGCGCGCAAGGCGGCACATCGGGCGGCGACGGCGGACTGGTCGAAACCTCCGGCCACAATCTTCAGGTGGGAAGCGAGGCATCCGTCAACACGCTGGCGCCGAACGGCGTGACCGGCACCTGGCTGCTCGATCCCACCGACATCAACATTTCCAACAGCGGTTCGGACGGAATCGGCGGCTCGAATATCAGCCCGACAACCATCGTCAGCACGCTGGCAACGTCGAACGTCTTCCTCGAAGCCGACAACGACATCACCGTCAACAGCGCCATCACTTATTCCAGTTCGCATTCGCTTTCGCTGTTCGCGGGGCAGGATCTCACCTTCAACGCATCGGTCCAGAACGCCGGCAACGGCACCATCACCGGCGTGGGCGGGTGGGATCCATCGACGGGCGGCGGCTCCCCACTCGGCAATGCCGGATCGTTCGGCAACAATGACGGTTCGATTTTCATCGGCGGTGCGGGCGCAAGCGGCAATGTCAGCGTGGGGACCGCCAGCGGCCTCACCCGCATGTTCTCCTACAACCTGTCGCTCGATGCGACGAACGGCAATGCCCAGCTGGGATACAACGGCGCAACCGGCGGGGACACCAGCGTCAACGCCATCGGCGCGCTGGCAATAACGGCGGCGGCATCGCATACCGCGCAGATCGGAAACGGTTCGACATTCGGAACAAGTTCCGGCGGCGGCGCCATCACGCTCACCACCGCGTCCGTCACGAATTCCGGAACGACCTATGTCGCCGGCCAATCGCTGGACATCGTGCTGAACAGCGACGGTAGCGCGGGCAATGTCGGCTCGGCTGCCAATCCGCTCCAGATCGCCGTGAACAAGCTCGCCGTTCAGACCAGCGGTGCCAACGCCTATATCAAATCGCCGGGCGCGGGCTTCTCCATCGGCGTCGGCTCGGACGGCATCAATCTCGGCACCGGCGCGTTGAGCATCGTTGCAAACGGCGCCATCACCCAGACGCTGGCGATACTGGCGGGTTCCGCAAATATCTCCGCGACAGCGGGTTCGATCACGCTCACCAACAGCAGCAATGCGTTCGGTTCTGCCACGCTGGCCACGACGTACGGCGATGCCACGATCTACGACAGCAGCGCGTTGACCATCTCCGGCGCGACGATTGGAGGCGACCTGACGCTGTCGAGCGCGGGGGCAATTGGCCAGACCGGCGCCATCCAGGCGAATGCGCTGAGCGTGACGACCACCAATGGCGACATCACGCTTTCCAACGCGGGCAACGCGTTCGACACGCTCACGCTCTCTGCGGGCGGAACGCATGGCGCATCGATCTACGACACGTCCGACCTCAGCATCACCAGCGCCAGCGTGGCGACCACGCTTTCGCTGACGGGCGAGGGCGACATCGGGCAAACCGGCGCGATCCTCGCCAGCACGTTGAACGCAACCTCCACCGGCGGTTCGATCACGCTGACCAACAGCGGCAACACATTCAACACCACATCGCTGACGACCTCGTCGGGCGACGCCTCGCTTTACGATGCGTCGGCACTGACGGTCGCGAACGCATCGGTAAGCGGCGCGCTCTCGCTCTCCAGCGCAGGCAGTATCGGCCAGACCGGCGCAATCCATGCCGCGTCGCTCAGCGCCACGAGCACGGGCGGCGACATCACGCTCTCCAATTCCGGCAATGCGTTCGCATCCGCCGCGCTGTCGACCACGGGATCGCACGATGCCTCGCTTTATGACGGCTCGGCGCTGACGATTTCCAGCGCAACCATCGGCGGCGATCTGACGTTAAACGGCGGCTCGTCCATCGGTCAGAGCGGCGCCATTCATGCGGCCACGTTGAGCGTGACGGCCTCGGGCAATATCGCGCTGACCAACAGCGGCAACAGTTTCGGTCCGGTGACGCTTTCCACAACGGGCGCTGCCTCGCTTTACGACGCGCCGGCTTTGACGGTCGCGAGCGCCAATATCGGCGGCGGCCTGACGTTGAGCAGCGGCGGCACCATCGGCCAGACCGGCGCCATCGCCGCCGGCAGCTTGAGCGTGACGACCACCAACGGCGCCATCACGCTTACCAACGCGAGCAACTCGTTCGGCCCGCTGAGCGTGTCCACATCCGGTTCCGACAACGCCACGCTCTATGACTCCGCGAATCTTGTCGTCGCCAGCGCCAATGTCGGCGGAACGCTGACGCTCACGGGCGGCGGCACCATCGGCCAGACCGGCGCGATCCACGCCGCTTCGATCAGCGCGACCACCACGCACGGCGCAATCGATCTTTCGAACACGGCCAACACCTTCGCCACGGCGACATTGACAACGTCCGGCTCCGACGACGCGTCTCTTTATGACGCCTCTGCCCTCTCGCTGACGAGCGCAACAATCGGCGGCGATCTCACCTTGGCGGGCGCGTCGTCCATTGCGCAGACGGGCGCGATCCACGCCGCATCGCTGAATGTTTCGACCACCAGCGGCCCGATCACGCTCACCAACGCGGGCAACAGCTTCGGTCCTCTGACCGTTGCCACCGGCGCTTCGGGCGACGCCACGATCTACGATCTGCCGAGCCTCGTCGTCGCCAGCGCGAATGTCGGCGGCACGCTCACCTTGTCGAGCGGCGGCACGATTACACAAACCGGCGCCATCCACGCCGGTGCGCTGAGCGCCACCACGACCAGCGGCGCGATCATACTGACGAACACCGGCAACACGATCGCCACGGCAACGCTGACGACATCAGGCTCCGACAACGCTTCGCTGTACGATGCGTCCAACCTGACCATCGCAAGCGCGACGGTCGGCGGCACGCTCACCTTGTCCGGCGGCGGTTCCATCGGTCAGACGGGCGCCATTCATGCGGCCGCCCTCAACGTCTCCACGACCGGCGGCGCGATCACGCTGTCGAACGCCGCCAATACCTTCGCCTCGGCAACCGTCGCGACCAGCGGCACGGACAATGCGACGCTCAACGACGCATCGGCCCTCAGCATCACCAGCGCCAATGTCGGCGGCACGCTGGCCCTGACGAGTGCAGGCACCATTTCGCAGACGGGCGCCATTCACGCCAACACGCTGAACGCCACGACCATCGGCGGCACCATTGTCCTCACCAATTCCGGCAACGCGTTCAGCACGGCAAGCCTGACGACCTCCGGCTCCTACAACGCCTCGCTCTACGATGTGTCGAACCTGACGATTTCCTCGGCTTCCATCGGGGGTGATCTCACTCTGTCGGGCGGCGGCACCATCGGCCAATCGGGCGCGATACACACCCACGCACTGAGCGTCACCACGACGAACGGGGCAATCTCCCTCGGCAACACCGGCAACACGTTCAACACGCTCATCGTGTCGACCTCCGGCTCCGACAACGCGCTGTTCACCGACGCGTCTTCGCTGAGCGTGACGAGCGCCAATGTCGGCGGCACGCTGACGCTCACCAGCGCCAGCGGTTTGAGCCAGACCGGCGCCATTCATGCCGCCGCGCTGAACGCTACGACCACCGGCGGCGACATCGTGTTGACGAACACGGGCAATACGTTTGCCTCCGCATCACTCGCGACATCCGGCAGCGACGACGCCTCTCTCTATGACGCCTCCGCGCTGACGATCACCGGCGCAACCGTCGGCGGAACGCTGACATTGACCGGTGCCGGTTCCATCGGTCAGTCCGGAGCCATCCACGCCGACACGCTGAACGTCACGACCACTGGCGGCGCGATCACGCTGACGAATGCGGGCAACGCGTTCAACACGGCCAGCCTGTCGACCTCCGGCAGCGACAACGCCTCCCTCACCGATTCCACCAATCTCGTCATCGCCAGCGCGACTGTCGGCGGCACGTTGACGTTGACGGGCGCAGGCTCCATCGGCCAGTCCGGCGCGATCCACGCAGCCGCACTGAACGTCACGACCACCGGCGGCCCGATCACGCTGACGAACTCAGGAAACGCCTTCAGCACGGCGACGGTGGCGACATCCGGTTCGGACAACGCCTCACTTTACGATTCAACCAACCTGACCATCGCCAGCGCCAATGTCGGCGGCACGCTGACGCTCACCGGCGCCGGCTCCATCGGCCAGACAGGCGCGATACACGCGGCCTCTCTGATCGTTTCGACAACCGGCGGCGCGATCACGCTGACCAATTCCGCCAACGCCTTCGCGACCGCGAACCTGACGACAACCGGCGCATACGACGCTTCGCTGTACGACTCCGCCAATCTCATCGTCACCGGCGCGACCATCGGTGGCGATCTCGCCTTGTCCGGTGCCGGCTCCATCGGCCAGACCGGCGCCATCCACACCGATGCGCTGAGCGTCACCACGACCGGCGGCGCGATCACGCTCACCAACGCGGGCAACACCTTCAACACGCTCACGGTTGCGACATCCGGCAGCGACGATGCCTCGCTTTACGATCTCTCCAACCTCATGGTCACCAGCGCCAATGTCGGCGGCACGCTGACACTGACAGGCGCAGGCTCCATCGGACAGACAGGCGCCATCCATTCCGCCGCGCTCAACGTCACGACAACCGGCGGCGACATCACGCTGACGAACGCCGGCAACGCCTTCAGCACCGCAAGCCTCACGACATCCGGTTCCGACGATGCGTCGCTGTACGACTCCACCAATCTCATCGTTTCGAGTGCGAACGTCGGCGGCGATCTCATCCTCTCCGGCGGCGGTTCCATCGGCCAGTCGGGCCTGATCCATGCCGCCTCGCTGAACGTCGGCACCACCGGCGGCCCCATCACGCTCACCAATATGGGCAATGCCTTCGGCCCCCTGACGGTCGCCACCGCCAATACCGACGATGCCTCGCTTTACGATTCCATCAATCTCGTCGTGGCGAGCGCCAATGTCGGCGGCACGCTGACGCTCACGAGCGGCGGCGGCTTGAGCCAGACGGGCGCCATTCACGCCGCGGCGCTGAACGCCTCCACCACCGGCGGCGACATCGTGCTCACCAACACGGGCAACACGTTCCACACCGCCACACTGTCCACGCAAGGGACGGACAACGCTTCGCTCTACGATTCCATCGATCTCGTGATCGCGGGCGCGAATGTCGGCGGAACGCTCACGCTTTCGGGCGGTGGCACCATCGGCCAGTCGGGCGCGATCCATGCGGCACAACTGAACGCCTCCACCAACGGCGGCGACATCGTCCTCACCAACTCGAACAATTCGTTCGGCACGACGACGGTCTCCACGCAGTCCGATGGCGACGCCACGCTCTACACCTCGTCCAACATGATCGTCGCCAGCGCCAATGTCGGCGGCACGCTCAGCCTGTCCGGCGGCGGAACGATAGGCCAGAGCGGCGCCATCCACGCCGCTTCGCTCGATGTCACCACCACGCATGGCGACATCACGCTGACGAACAGCGGTAACGCGGTCGACATCGCAACGCTGTCGACCGCAGGATCTGATAACGCCTCGCTCACCGACTCCATCGACCTGACGATTGCCGGCGCCAATATCGGCGGCACGCTCACCTTGTCCGGCGGCGGCTCCATCGGCCAGACAGGTGCCATTCACGCTGCGGTGCTGAACGTCGCCACGACCGGCGGCGACATCACGCTGACCAACACCGGCAACACCTTCAACGCGCTCACGGTGTCGACTTCCGGCAGCGACGATGCTTCGCTCTATGATGCGTCGAATTTGGCTGTCACGAGCGCCAATGTCGGCGGCACGCTCACCTTGTCCGGCGCAGGCTCCATCGGCCAGTCGGGCGCCATTCATTCCGCGGTCCTGAACGTCACGACCACCGGCGGCCCGATCACGCTCACGAACGCAGGCAACACGTTCAACACCGCCTCGCTCGCCACCTCCGAAACCGATAACGCCTCGCTTTACGATCTCTCCAACCTGGTCATCGCAAGCGCCAATATCGGCGGCGATCTCAATCTGTCTGGCGCTGGCTCCATCGGCCAGACCGGCGCGATCCATGCCGACAAGCTGACAGTCGCCACCACCGGCGGCGCGATCACGCTGACAAACACCGGCAACACCATCAACACCGCCGATCTGACGACCGCCGCCTCCTACGATGCTTCGCTCTACGACTCCATCGCGCTCACCATCTCGGCTGCGAACATCGGCGGCGATCTGACTTTGTCGGGCGGCTCCACCATCGGCCAATCGGGCGCGCTTCATGCTGACGGGCTGAACGTCACCACGACCAATGGCGCGATCACGCTCACCAACGGCGGCAACACGTTCAACACGCTCACGGTGGCGACGTCGGGCTCCGACAACGCGGCGTTCCAGGATGCGTCGGCGCTCACGGTGGCAAGCGCCAATGTCGGCGGCACGCTCACATTGTCCGGCGCGTCCTCCATCGGTCAGTCCGGCGCAATCCACACCGCCGCGCTGAACGTCTCGACCACCGGCGGCGCCATCACGCTGACGAACGCCGGTAACGCCTTCAGCACGGCGACGGTTGCGACATCCGGCAGCGACAACGCCTCGCTCACCGATTCAACCAACCTGACCATCGCCAGCGCCAATGTCGGCGGCACGCTGACGCTCACCGGCGCAGGCTCCATCGGCCAGACCGGCGCCATCCAGTCCACCGCGTTGAACGTCACGACCACGGGCGGCCCCATCACGCTGACGAATGCGGGCAACGCCTTCGACACCGCCACACTCGCCACATCGGGATCGGACAACGCTTCGCTCAACGATTCCACCGACCTGACAATCGCCAGCGCCACTATCGGCGGCACGCTGACATTGACGGGCGGCGGCTCGATCGATCAGACGGGCGCCATCCACGCAGCCGTTCTCAACGTCTCGACCACCGGCGGCCCCGTCGATCTCTCCAACACCGGCAACGTGTTCGGCACGACCACGGTTTCCACGTCCGGCTCCGACGACGCCACGCTTTATGATTCAACCGGCGTGACGGTCGCGGGCGCCACGGTCGGCGGCACGTTCAAACTCACTGCCGGCGGCGCTATCGGCCAGACCGGCGCGATCCATGCCGCCGCCCTGAACGTCACCGCAAACAGCGGCAATATCGTTCTCACGAACACCGGCAACACTTTCGCCACTGCAACGCTCTCCACTCCAGGCGACGCATCGCTCTATGACGTTGCGAACCTCACGGTTGCCGGTGCGAATGCCGGCGGAACGCTCGCGCTCACCGGCGCGGGCAGCATCGGCCAGTCGGGCGCGATCCATGCCGACACGCTGAATGTCGTCACGACGGGCGGCCCCATCGACCTCGCCAACACCGGTAACACGTTCAATACCGCTTCGCTCTCCACCTCCGGCTCCGATGATGCATCTCTGTATGATGCAGTTGCGCTCATCGTTTCAGGTGCTGCCGTCGGCGGCGATCTCACCCTGTCGGGTGCGGGTAACATCGGCCAGTCCGGCGCCATCCACGCCGATGGCCTGACTGTCACGACAACCGGCGGCGCCATCGCGCTCAACAATTCCGGCAACGCCTTCAACGCCGCAACGTTGACGACATCCGGCTCCGCGAACGCCTCGCTCTATGATTCCATCGCGCTCACCATCGCCTCGGCAAATATCGGCGGCGGTCTCACGCTGTCGGGCGGCGGCGCCATCGGGCAGACGGGCGCCATCCATGCCGCATCGCTGAACGTCGGCACCACAAGCGGCGCCATCACGCTCGCCGACGCAGGCAACACCTTCGGCACCGCCACCATTTCGACCTCGGGCTCCGACAACACCACGCTGCACGATGCGTCCGCGCTGACCATCGCCAGCGCCAATGTCGGCGGCACGCTGACCCTGGCGGGCGACAACGGCATCGGCCAGTCCGGTGCCATCCACGCGGCCGCGCTCAACGTCTCCACCACGCATGGCGCGATCACGCTGACCAATGCAGGCAACAGCTTCGCCACCGCGACGGTCGCCACCACGGGCACGGACGCCGCTGCGCTCTCCGACTCTTCCGCACTGACGATTGCCAGCGCCAATGTCGGCGGCAACCTCACCCTGTCGGGCGGCGGCGCTATCGGCCAGTCCGGTGCAATCCATGCCGCCTCGCTCGATGTCAGCACGACGGCGGGCGCGATCACGCTCGCCAACGCGGGCAACACATTCGGCCCCGTCACGGTCGGCACATCGGGATCGGACAACGCATCGCTCTATGATATGTCCGCGCTGGTGATCGCGGGCGCGAATGTCGGCGGCGCGCTCACGCTTTCCGGCGGCAGCACGGTCAGCCAGACGGGCGCCATTCACGCCGCAGCGCTGAACGTCACCACCACGAACGGTGCCGTCACTCTCGGCAACGCCGGCAACAGCTTCGCAACGGCAACGCTGTCCACCTCCGGCTCCGACAACGCGACGCTCTATGATGGCGCGGCATTGACCATCGCCAGCGCGAATATCGGCGGCAATCTCACCCTGTCCGGCGGCAGCTCCATCGGCCAGTCTGGCGCCCTCCATACGCACGCCCTGAACGTCAGCTCGACCGGCGGCGCGATCAATCTCGCCAACGCCGGCAATACGTTCAACACGCTCACCGTCTCCACCGCGGGTTCGAGCGACGCAACGCTCAACGATGCATCGGCCTTGACCGTCGCCAGCGCCAATGTCGGCGGCTGGCTGACGCTGACCAGCGGCGGCGCGCTCGGCCAGAGCGGGGCGATCCACGCCGCCACGCTGAACGCGACCACCACAAGCGGCGCCATCACGCTGACCAATGCGGGCAACAGCTTCGCCAATGCTTCGCTTAACACCTCAGGGAGCGACAACGCCTCGCTCTACGATGCCTCCGCGCTCACGATCACGTCCGCAAATGTCGGCGGCACGCTGGCGCTCTCGGGCGCCGGGGCGATTAACCAGGCCAACGCCATTCACGCCAACAATCTCACCGTCGCGTCCACCGGCGGCGCGATCACGCTCAATGGGGCGGGCAACGCCTTCAACACAGCCAGCGTTTCGACAACGGGTTCGGCGGTGCTGTACGATGGTTCGTCGTTGACGCTGACCTCCGCCAATGTCGGCGGCAGCCTCACCGTGCTTTCGCAGCACGATCTCAATTTCGTTTCCTCCATCCAGACAAGCACCGGCCTGCTCGCCGTTGCCGGATGGGATGGAACAACGACCAATCCGTCTTCGCTGACTTCCGGCAACGCCTATGGAAACAATGGCGGCAGCATCGTCATCGGCGGGGCAGGGGCCGCGGGCGACGTCGCCATCGGCAGCCAGAGCGGCACCACCACGCTCGCGGGCGCCAATATCAGCCTGACGGCGACCAACGGTTACGCGCAACTGGGCTATCATGGCGCGGGAACCGATGCGATCAGCGTCTATGCCAAAGGCAACGTCACGCTCGCCGGCGGCGCACAGGCCGCGCGTTTCGCCCAGATCGGCAATGGCGGTTATCAGCTCACCGGCAACCAGAGCGGCGACATATATATCAGTGCCGTAGGCGATCTCGCGCTAAATGGCGGAGCAGGGCAGATGGCCTACGCCCAGATCGGACATGGCGGCGCGCAGTCGAATTCCGGCACCAACGGCTACAGCGATACCGGCCTCATCACCGTCAGCGCGAAAACGGCAACGCTGGCCGCCGGTTCCGGCACCGGAAGCTACGCGCAGGTCGGCCATGGCGGTTATCTGAGCGGTCAGTCGCTCGCCAGCGGCACGGCAACACTGGGCGGCAACATTTCGCTCACCACCGTCAGCGGGATCAAGCTCACGGGCAACGGCACATCGGCCTATGCGCAGGTCGGCCATGGCGGCGACTTCGTCAATTCCAACGCAGCGAACGGCACCAGCGGTTCGATCTCAGGCAACATCACCGCAACGGCGACGACCAAACCGGTCAACACCGATCCGGTCACCCTCATCGCCGGCAGCGGCGACGAGTCCTACGCGCAGATCGGCAATGGCGGCAACGCGGAGAACAAGCCGGTTCAGGGCGGATCGGTGACGTTCACCGTCAGCGGCAACATCCTGATCAGCGATCTCACCCTGCAAGGCAGCAACACGGGCTCGAGCGGCTATTCGCAGGTCGGCAACGGCGATGCGTCGCAACAGGGCACGGGCAATATCAGCGGCGACATCACCATCGGCAACGGCTTCACGGTCAACTCCATAAACGGCACCGCGCCCTTCACGAGTTCGCTGATCGGAAACCAGACGGGCTTCGGCACGATCACCGGATTGGTCACGTTCCTGTCCGCGCCGCCCCCGCCGCCTCCACCTCCGCCGCCACCGCCGAGCGTGGGCGATTCCGGCGGCGCCATCGCCGTGGTCATTCAGAAGCCGACCGAAACCATCGTCACCACGCCGGTTGTTTTGACGACGCCCACGCCACCGCCGCTCTACACCGGCGGCGACACGGGATCGGGCGGTCATGGCCCCGGCCCGCTGGAGCAATTGGTCGACAGCAATTCCGACGGCAAGAGTTCGGAAGGCGAACAGGCGTCGGACGGTCTTTCGGAATCGCTCGGCAAATCGCTCGATGCAGGCAGCCACAAGGTTGCGGGCAGCGAGACGCTGATGCCCGGCCTGACGCGCCAGCTCGGCCGCCGCCCGCATCCCGTTCCGCCCGCAGATGTCGATTATTCGAGCTGGGGCAACGAGGCTCTGTGGCTGTGATGCGACGCGCCGTCGTCACCGCTGCGCTCGTGTCGCTTTTTGCGGCGATGGCAGGGTGCGGCGCATCGGCGGCGGAGCTGGGCAAAAATCTCGCGGGCGAAACCTGCCGCAGCGATGGCGCGCTCGTACTCGACCGTTCGCAGGCGATCCTTTGCGGCGACACGGCTCAGGGATCGGATGCGGGGCAAGTCTCCTATCTGATGGCGCCGAAAGACCCGGCGGGGTTGCACACTGCGCTCGCACGCGCCGTCCAGCCGCGACAGGATTTGAATTGCGACGACGTGCAATGGATCGGTGCGAACACCGCGCTGCGCATTTGCTCGCTCAAGAGCAACGGCTGGCCGCGCATCGTCTTGGGCGTCGCGGCGGGCGGAAAGGTTTACCGCAGCGACGTGGCACCCTCGTCGGTGACGGTCGCGCAAACCATGATTGCCGCGGATTCCAAGGAACCGGCGAGCAACAGCAAAGCCATTCTCGCAGCCATCGAAAGCAAGCTTTCGCCGGGAATGATCCGTTCCTCCGCATCCGATTACGGCAGCTATCAGAAATACATTGAGGCCGCGCGCCTGGCCGGCGCTGCCGACAACTATGCAGCGGCGGAATCCAACTATCGCCATGCGCTGGGCATCGAAGAAAAACTGTTTGGCCTGAAATCCGAAGTCGTGGGCCAGACGGTCGCCGAACTGGCGCTTCAGGTGAGCAATCAGGGCCGCTTCGCCGATGCCGCCGCGCTGTTCCGCCGGGCCGCGCCGCTGATCGAGGCATCGTCGGTGGAAAGCGTGCGGGCGCGATACGACTCTTACCTCGCGCTCGATGCCGCCAACCAGCGCCGCTACGCCGATGCGCTGAAATATGCCCGCCAGGCGACGCAGGCGCGCCGCGCGGAAATCGAAGCCGCCAAACAATCCAATGCGGCGCTGGGGGAGGGCATCGATCCCGTTCCGGTGAGCCAGGGCGAACTCGCCCATGCGCTGCGCATCGAATCCGAAATGGCCTTGCGGCTGGGCGATCTCGCGAGCGCCCAGGCCACCGCCGAAGAGGCGCTGTGGATCGTCAGCGACGAACCCGGCCTGCCGCTGTGGTGGCGCGCCGACACGATTGCGCTTCTGGGCGAAATCAACGAACGCCGGGGCCGTGTCGTCGCCGCCGAGAAAGACATGCGCGATGCGCGCGATCTCAATCTGAAGCTTTTCGGCGAAACCGCGCCGACCGCGTTTTCCGATCTGCAACTGGGCGCATTCTATTGCCGCCAGCAACTCTATACCGCCGCCCTTGAGGCCTATCACAAGGCCATCGCCGTCGCCGCGCGCGATTCCGTTGCCCGCGGCGAACTCAGCACCGACGACATCGTGCAGTATGCGACGGCAGAACTGGCAAGCGGCGATCCCGCCACGCGCGACGCAAAGATCTTCGCCGCAAGCCAGCTCGTGAACACCAGCGTCGCGGACCGCACCATCGCGCGCGTCGCCGCCCGTCAGGCCGCCGGAAACGATGCGCTCTCCGCCCTCATCGTGCAGGCACAATCGGCCGAACACCGCCGCGATCTCGCGCGCATGCAACTCGCCACCGAATACACCAAGCCCGACAGCGAACGGAATCCGGAACGCGAACAAGGGCTGGCGAACGACATCAAACAGGCATCGGCAGAGGCTGACGGCCTGATGGAGAAGGTCCGCCAGAGTTTCCCGGATTATGCAAAGCTCGCCGATCCCGGTGCCGCCGACCTCGCCGCCGTGCAGGCGCAGCTCGCGCAGAACGAAGCGCTCATCTCCTTCGTGTTCGGCCAGACCGATGGTTACGCCCTTGTCGTGCGCCGCAGCGGCTTCGATGCCGTCAAACTCGCCATCGGCAAGGAACAACTGGCCGACGACGTTTCCGATCTTCGCAGCGCGCTGATACCCGCCGCGGGTCACCTTCCCGAATTCAGCCTGAAGAATTCCTACACGCTCTATCAGTCTTTGATTGGCCCGCTCGAAAGCAAACTCGAAGGCGTCGATCACCTCGTCGTGGTGCCGAGCGCCTCGTTGTCCAGCCTGCCCTTGGCGTTGCTGGTGACCGAAACTCCCGCGAACCAGGATTATCAATCCGCTGCATGGCTCGTAAAACGCTATGCGGTAAGCAACGTGCCGTCGCCGCGTTCCTTCCTCACGTTGACGAGCGAAACGCACCGCCCAACCGTGCTTCGCTCCTTCCTCGGCATCGGCGCGCCCGATTTCAAAGGAACGGCGGGCCCGGATGGCGACAAGGCGCTGGCGGCGCTCAACGCTTCCTGCCGCGACGCGGGCCCTGCTTCCGCCGATCTGTTGCGCGCTTTGCCGCCGCTTCCGGGCACCGCCCATGAAGTGCAAACGGTGGGCGCGAAACTCGCGGGCAACAACGCAGACGTTCTCATCGGCGTGCAGGCGACCGAAAGCCGCTTCCGCGCTCAGCCGCTCGACCAGTTCTCGGTGATCTATTTCGCGACCCACGGCGTTCTGCCGGGCGAACTTCATTGCGAAAGCGAGCCCGCGCTGGCACTTTCCCCGCCGCAAACGCAGGCAACCGCGACAGCGGATGACGGAATGCTCCAGGCCAGCGAAATCGCGCAGCTCAAACTCAACGCCGATCTCGTGGTGCTGTCCGCCTGCAACACCGCGGAATCCGGCGATACGCTCGGCGGCGGCGCCTTGCAGGGCCTTTCGGATGCGTTCTTCGCGGCGGGCGCGCGCTCGGTTCTCGCGAGCCACTGGGAAGTACCGTCGAACGCCACCGAAACATTGATGATCGGTCTGTTCGATGCGTCGAACGCCGCCGATCTGGCGCAAGGGTTAAGGCGATCGCAGCTTCATCTGATCGCGCAGGCTTCCACCGCCCATCCTTTCTATTGGGCGGCGTTCACGATTATCGGAGATGACAGGAGCGCCGGACAAAACGCGTCCGTCGCACAAAATGCGGGGCAGCCATGACCATGAAACGACTAGTACTTGGCATTGTGTTTCTACTTGGGCCAATTACCACGGCATCGGCGGCGACCTATGTCGTCGCCGAAGCGCGGGGCATCGCTGTAGCCGTGGGCAGCATCATCGACTCGTCCAAGACGCTGGACCTGAAACAGGGCCAGCATCTGGTGCTGATTTCCTCCAGCGGGGAAACGGTGAAACTCGATGGGCCCTACCATCGCGCACCCACCGCCGAACACGGCGTCGAACTCGCCACCGCCTTCAGCGGTTTGTTGACGGAGCGCAAGGCCCGCACCTCGGAAATCGGTACCACGCGCGGCACATCGCCCAAGCCCGATCTGCCGAAGCCCTGGCTGATCGATGCCAGCGGTCCGGGTACCGCATGTTTGAAGCAGGACGGCACACCGGTTCTCTGGCGGCCCGATGACAAACAGGCCGCCGATGTCGTCATCACGCCGACCGACCGAAGCTGGAAGGCCGAAGCCAAATGGGCGGCGGGCGAAAGCAACCTGAAGCTCAAGCCCGACATGGGCGTGCATGGCGATGCGTCCTATTTCATCGCGATCAACGGTTCGGAATCCGCGGTCAGCATCGCCTCGGTTCCCACCGTGCTCAGTTCGGACAAGATGCGCGCCGCATGGATGATCCAGAAGGGTTGCGATCGTCAGGCAGAGGCGTTGTTGCGTAACATCCAATGAATGCAGCCAGTACGCCGCGCGCGGCCAAACCCGCGCGCGGCAAAAAGATTGCGTCAACGCTTACGCTTGCGGCTGTCGCCTTGCTGTCGGCAGTCGTTTCGTTTTTTGCAGTGGATCGTCTCGGCGTCCTGACCAATCTCGATCTCTTCATTCAAGATTGGGAAATTTCCACCCTGTTGCCACGCCAGCCGGTGCATGACGACATTGTCGTACTCGCAGTCACGGAAAACACGCTCAGGCAATTCACCTATCGCTCGCCGCTCGACCGCGCCTTCCTCAGCAATGTCCTGCAACGGGTCGCGGCGGGAAAACCCAAAGCCATCGGCCTCGATTTCCTTTTCGATCAGCCCACCGAACCTGCGAAAGATGCAGAACTGAAGGCGACACTCGCCAATCTGAAAGCGCCACTGGCGGTCGCCTATACCACCGAACCGTCCATCGTCACCGCCGAACAGCTCGCCTATCTCCGCTCCTTCGTTCCCGCGTCGCGCCGCGCGATGGCCAATGTCAGCAAGGATCAGTTGGGCACGGCGCGTCTCGTCTTTCCCGGCGCGAACGACATTAATGGCACCTATGTGGCCGGCCTCGACCGCACGCTGGCGTCTTACGCCGGTGTGAAAACACCGCCTGTCGCCCAAAAGATCGTCTGGACGCGCCCGCCGGAGGGCGTGAAATACGCCTTCCCGGAATTTGAAGCTCAAGTGGCCGCGCTTTTCCCACCGCAGCTTTTTACGAACAAGATCGTGCTGATCGGATCCGATGAAAGCCTGGTCGATCGTCACCGCACGCCGTTCACCTTCGTTTCGGATACGGCCACCTTGCCGGGTGTCATGCTTCATGCGTACGGCGTGGCAACGCTGCTCCATCCACAGCTATCGCCCTATACGGGCTGGCAGTTCAATTTGCTCATCGCACTGGTATTGTCGGCCATCGGCGCGGTTCTCGGCGTGTTGAACTTCAATATTGCCGCGCGCATCGCCGTCGCCGCTCTGGTGCTCGGCATCTTCTGGCTTGGCGCGGTCGAACTTGCCATCAATCGCAACACCATTATGGGCCTGCTCGCGCCGTCGCTCGCCATGATCGCCAGTTTCTCGATCATGGATTCGCTCAGCGGCCGCGATGCCCGCAAGCAGCGCCAGTTCATCCAGGGCGCGTTCTCGCGCTACGTCTCGCCCAAGGTCGTGGAAGCCCTGATCGCCGATCCTTCGCGCATGTCGCTGGAAGGCGAGCGCCGCGAGATGACCTATCTCTTCACCGATGTGGCGAACTTCACCACCATGTCGGAAGGCATCGATTCCAAAGAATTGGCGCCCATGATCAACGCCTATTTCGAAGGCGTAACCTCCATCGTGCTGCGCCACGAAGGCATGGTCGACAAATTCATCGGCGATGCGGTGTTCGCCATCTTCAACGCGCCCGTGGATATTCCCGGCCACGCGGAAAAAGCCGTGCGCTGCGCCCTCGAGATCGACCATTTCTGCGAAGATTTCCGCAAGAAGCAGAATGCGGCGGGCATCGACCTCGGCCTCACCCGCGTCGGCGTCCACACCGGCGTGGCGGTGATCGGCAATTTCGGCTCGACCTCGCGCTTCAACTACACGGCACAAGGCGATGCGGTGAACGTCGCCGCCCGGCTGGAAGGGCTGAACAAGCAGTTGGGCACGCGCGTCTGCGTCAGCGGCAGCGCCAAGGCCCAGTGCACCACCGTCGCCTTCCGGCCCATCGCCTCCGTCGTCCTCAAGGGCAAGGGTCTGCCGGTGGAGGTGTGGGAGCCGCTGGCCGACGGCGCCATCGCGGAAGGGCGGCTTCGCCGCTATGAGGCCGCCTTCACCAGATTGCACGATGCGCCGGACGAAGCGCTTGCGCTGTTCGAGGAGTTGGATCAGGAATTGCCGGGGGATCCTTGCGTGCGCTTCCATCTGCGCCGCCTCAAGAAGGGTCTGAAGGGCGCCGATCTCGTGATGACGGAGAAATAATGCTCATTACCGCCTTCGTCACGGCTCTTCTGCTTATCATCCGGTTCTTCGGCGAGCCGGTCATCCGGCACTACACGCCGGAGCATGTCGACCGTATCGAACATTTCGTCACCATCGGGCTGATCGTCTGCATCGCCGTCTTCATCGACCGGCTGGGCCGCCGGTTCTATTGGGAAGGTCACGTCAAGCGCCGCCGCGGCCGCGAAACTCCCAAACTGCTGCAGGACCTGGTGACGATCCTCATCGTCGCCATGAGCGTGGCCGTCGGCCTGTGGTGGCAGGAAGGCCTGACGCTCACGGGCATTGCCGCCACCAGCATCGGCGTCGCCGCCGCCATCGGCGTTGCGTTGCAGCCGGACATTCAGGACGTGTTCTCCGGCCTCGCCATGAATTACGAGGACACCTGCGCCATCGGCGATTGGATAACGATCCAGTTGCCGGATCAGGAGCCTGTGAGCGGCCGGGTGAGCGGGCTTAGCTGGCGCAGCGCGTTCATCACGATGGAAGACGGTTCGCGGGGCAGCATTCCCAATCACATTTTCACATCGAACCCGGTCGTCAATCACAGCCGTCCGCGCGGCGCCAAGCAGATTGAAGTGAAGGTGCCGGTGGATGTCCGGGTTCCGTCGGAACGCGTGCGCGAGATGCTGTTGGGCGAAGCCTTCAAGGCTGTCCGTTCCCCGGGGTTGTCGCGCCAGCCCCCGCCGGAAGTTCTGCTGACGGAAATCAATTCCGATGCCGGCATATATGCGGTGCGCTTCTGGTACGACCCGGACCGGATCATGCCGATCCCCGCAAGGTCGGTCATGCTGTTCTCCCTGCAGAAGGTTCTGCTGCAGCACGAATTGCCGCTGCCGGTGACGCAGATCGAACTGACGCCGCCGCCCGAACTGGCGCGCATCAATGGCGCGATGACGGTTCGCGAGGCGCTTTCGCATGTGGGATTGTTCCGCACGACGCTCAACAACGAACAGCTCGATGCGCTGGCGGGAAACTGCAACCGCGTGGAATTTGCGCGCAATGACGTGCTGATGCGCCAGGGAGATCCGGCGGAATCGATGTACCTTCTGCTGGAAGGCGCCACCAGCATCACCATCAATACCGAGGCTTTGGGCCCGCACGAAGTCGCCGTCAGCGCTGCGGGCGATGTGGTCGGCGAAATGTCTCTGATGACGGGCGCACCGCGAACGGCCACCGCAACCGCGCTCACCCGGCTCAGCACGCTGAAGATCGACAAGCGGGCGATTGAAGAACTATTGAAGGCGTCGCCGAGCCTGTTCGAACAGTTCAGCCGTTTCCTGGCGCAGCGCCAGTTGGAAAACGCCGCCGCCGCGAATACCAAACAGACGGTTCAGGAAGTGGAAAGCGATATTCTTGCCAAGATGATGTCGTTCTTCTCGCGAGCATTCCGCGCCCGGCAATCATAGCCAGTAAAGAACCGCCGCCGTCATCGCGATATAAGTCAGCTGATGGATAAGCTGATCGGTGCCGAAGATCACCCAATAGAGCGTGTTCTGGTCGTTCAGCCGCAAATGCCGGTCCAGTTTCACTTTCGCCCAGTCGGTATGATAGTGAAACACGAATTCGAACACCGGCAGCGCGATCAGCGGCAGCGGCGAACGCGTCAGGATCAGCAACGCAGGTATCGAACCGATGGCGTGCAGCCCTGCGTGAACGATACCAGCGGGGTGCAGATAGGTGCCCTTGTTGCGCACCTGCTCGGACGTCTGCAAAACGAAATCGCACAGGAAATGCTTGATCTGAAAGACCAGCATTGCCAGCAAGATGGATAACACGGCGTTCCCCAGAGCTAACGGTTGTAATTATGAAATGCTGCTTCGCAATAAAATAACGTTATCACGATCAGCCCACAAAAGAAGCGACGTTGATGTGATTTTCATCACTTGAAAACCGGGTCAGGCTCGCCACAACTCGCCCTCCAACTCGTTCAGCTCCCACAACTCCCTGCGGCTGAAATGCAGGTGCCGGCGGATGGTCATCAGCGCCGTCCGCCCGATGCGCCGCTCCAGCGCGTGCATCTCGGCAAACCGCTGGACGTCCTGCCGCGTCACGGGGACCGCCTCGCCGCTTTCCCGCGCCAGCGAAATCTTTTCAGACCGCAGCACCAACTCGGTGTGCAGCCGCATATAGGCGAACATGTCGGCGAGCTTGTTCTGCCCGAACTTGCGGGCCAGCGACAGGAACAGCCGCCCGCCTTCCTCATGCTGAAATTCGCCGCTCTCGATCTTCTCCAGGAGCTGCAGATGGCTTTCGTAGTCGGACAACAGCCAGTCGTGAACTGCGTGTTCGCTGCGGGTGAAGATCAGGATGAGCGACAGCGGACAAACCACCAGCAGGAACGCGGTGGCGATCAGCGGCCACGCTCCCAGAAGGTTGAACACGCAATGCAGCAAAGCCGCCGCGAACAGCGCCGGCATATAGGCAAGCACGATAGGCCGCACATTGCGTTCGATCTGGGCCTGCACAACCATCGCGAACAATGCGGTTGCGCCGCTGTGCATGACGGCGGTGCCGAACCCGCGGATGACCCATACACCCATGTTTGCCTGCGGAAATGCGTAGAGCAGGTAGATGTTCTCCACCAGCGCAAAACCGGCGCCCACCGCGAAGCCCATGATCGCGGCGTCGATCATGAAGCCGATGCGGTTGCGCGTGAACAGATAGATCAGCGCCAGCGCCTTCAGCGTCTCTTCCACCGGCGGCGCCACGAACCAGCTGTAGTGAGCGAAGTCGAGGCCCAGCTTGTCGATCAGGACCGCGTTGACCCCCAGGCTCGCCAGGCAGAGCAGGGCGCCCGCCGTGATCGTCAGCGTCACTTCCCGGAAGCTGACGAGATCGTAGCTGTCGAGATAGAGCAGCGTCCCGAACAGCGCGAGCACCGGCACCAGCGCAGTCGGGGCTTGCATGAGAAGGTGCTGTGTCATGTCCTGGTCGCACTGCGGTGGGGCGCCGGAGACCCGACGTACTACAGGATCTTCAGCGACGCGAGAATTTCATGGCGGGATTCGCGGCCGCCGCCAAAGCCTTTCGCATAACCTATCGAAAACGTCATGGGCAGGCGCACGGCGACCGTGAAGTTGAAGTCCAGCTGCCCGCCCACCGACTCGGTGTGCTGGCTGTCGCCGGCGCCGGGGTTGGAGGCCAGTATTCCGGCAAAAACCGCAGGCCGCACCGAACTCAGATAGAGCGCCGGCGAGCCCAGATTGCTGAACCGGACGGGCGGCAAATTCCATTCGGCCACCGAGCGGATGAAGTCGCGCGCCTCCAGCGCATCGATGCCGAAACCGGGGAAGCTCTGATATTCGCGGTACCGCTTCACCGAACGGTCATCGACATAATTGTTGCCGAACGAACCGAAATAAAAATCTCTGAGCGAACTCTCCCGGTCGCCGCTGCCCGCGCCCGCAGCGGTGTAAAGCCAGGCCGAGGAATGTTTCCACGGCAACATGAACCCGAAATCGAAGGTCGCCAGTATCTTCGGAAAGAACTCGCCGCGCTGATAGTCGCCAAGGAAGGAAACGCTCGTCTGATACCCTTCCTCGTGATCCACCGAGCCCAGCGACCCCGCGAGATTGGTGTAGGCAAGCCCGATTTCCGTCGACGCCAGGCTGCCCGCGCCCGCGCTGACATTCTGCTCGCCGGGCAATGTGTCGAGCCCCGAATAAAGCCCCACATCCGCGCTGAACGAAAGCTGGCGCGGCGGATCGTAGATCAAGATGTCCTTGTAACCGCCGACAAGCGAATCCCCCTTGCGGCTGCGCTCCACCGGCCCGAACAGGTCATAGAAATCCGCGCCGTTGTGCTTGTAGGTGACGTGCCAATAAAGCGTATGGAACGAGATATCGGCATGAAACGGCTCGCCGGACTTCAGATCGCCCGCCGGAGAATAGGAGACGTTTGCCGAAAGCTGGTCGTACTGCATCGGATCTTCGAACAGCACATACCAGCCGAGTGCGGCGTGGCTCTTATAGCCTGCGATCATCGGATAGGTGGCGCTCAGCCGCATCTCGTCCATCGGCAGATATTCGCCGCGCCCCGTAATCATGGAATCGATCGGAATTTTCGATGGCGAACCCACCGCCCACGTCTTCACGATCGGATGGGTGTCGGCGACCTCGGTACCCAGGAGTTTCACCGTGCCAAGATCGTCGAGCGGTTTGGGATCGATCCGCACCGGCAGGAAGCCGTGGCCGGAATATTCATAGACGATCAGCGAACCGTCTTTCATCGGCACCGGCTCGAAAAAACCGGTCGTCGCATTGCTGACCGCATCGAACTTGCCCGTCGCGAGGTCGAGACGGTAGACGTTGGAGACGCCGGTATAATAGGCGGTCGCATAGAGATATTTCCCGTCTGGCGAGAACACGCCGTCTTCGGGAATGGAGCTGCCCAGTTTCAGCGTCGCGATTTCGTTGAGTTGGCCGTTCAGCAGATCGGCGATGCGATAGACCGCTATCCGCTGATCGCCATTGATCTCGCCGACGGACGCCGACAACAATTTTCCGTCCGGCGAAATGTCCAGGTCGAACAGGCTGTGTCCATAGGCGAAGGTGATGATCTGGTTCCAGGTCGTGTGGTCCGGTCCTTCGCTGCGCACCAGCGTGTCCAGCCCGTTCAGATGGCGTATGCCCCAGATCGAATGATCCGCCTTGTTGACCACGATGTCGCCGACGCGGCCGTCATGGATCAGCATCTTGGTGTCGCCGCTCGCGATATCGACCTGCATCAGATCGCGATAGGCGTAATTGTCGGAGGTGTAATAGACCTTCTGCGCCTCGGCGTCATAGGCAAGCGACGTCACCTTGTAGAGCTTGGGGCCCTTGATGTCGGCCAGCGTGTGCACCTGGCCGTCTTTCAGCGACAGGCTTCCCACATGGGCGAACACGCCCGGATACCAGAATCCCCCGATCAGGCTGTTGGTCTTTGCGTCGTAGAAACTACGCGAGGCCGAGCCCAGCGCGTTCGCCGTCAGCTTCGTTGTCGGCGTCGGGGGATATTTCCGCAGCCGCTCTAGATTGGCGCGCTGGAATTTGTGTTCCCACACGATCCAGTCCTGCCAGGCGTCGTTCAGGTTCTTGCCGAAGACGCGCTTGAATTGCGTGGAGTAATAGGCATCGCTGTCTGGCCCGCGCTTTAGCCATGCGATGACTTTTTCCGGCGAATAGGTCAGCGCAAGATACGAAAAAAACCGCGTGCCGTAGAGATAGTCGTTGGCGCCGACCTGGAAATCGATCGTGTTGCCTTCCGATTGTTCGCCCAGGGGATCGTAGAATTTCGCGTCATCGCGCACCATCGCGCGGAACACCATCTCGTCATAGCCGCCTTGCGCGCGTCCGAGCCCGCCGCCCATCCATGTTTCCATGAACACCGCGCTGCCTTCGAGATACCATCGCGGGACGGTGGCGCGCGGTACCGCAAGGTAGTTGTAGAGGATCGTTTCGGGATGGTCGGTCGTCGGTAGCGGCTTGCCGTGAAACAGCGACCGCCACCACGCATCGTCGTCGTTGTAAACGTCCATCGTCGCGACATGGACGAGTTCGTGGTTCATCAGCGTGAAGAATCGCTCGCCCGGCGTGAAGGTCTCGAAGGTCACGCTGATCGGCGCCACATCGACGAACAGCGCATTGTTCGGGGTCGCGCGCACCACTGCCTGGCCGTCATCCGACAGATCGCGCAATTCCACGGTCGGACGGTCCCATGGCGTCCAGTCGAACCGCTTGCGCTGGGCCGCGAACGAATTCTCGTAAGCCTGCGCGACATAGGGCGTGAGATAGGTCTGCAGCGGATCGTAGTAGAGCAGCCTCAGATCCGGCGTGTCGATCTTGCTCAGGCCGACCGACTGGATGGATTCGGCGGATGCCTCAAACCCGGCAAGCAAAAACGCGGACGTCAAAAGAAGCGCGGCTTTGCGCATCCAAACCCCTCGACGGATCGCTCCGTCACTGCCCGTGCGTAACGTGCCAGCAAAGGCCACAAAAAAACAACCACCGTGCAGGGCGCACGGTGGTTGTCGTTGGATGGATGAACCGATTATTGCGCGCGCATTGCCGCGTTCTGGGAGGCGGCGTGCGAAGCCGCATCGGCAGCCGCCTGAGCCGCCGCCTGCGAAGAAGCGCGGGAAGCAGCGTCGGCTGCGTTATGCGCCGCAGCCTGTGCGGATGCACGGGAAGCCGCCATGACAGCCGAGTGGGCGGCAGCCTGAGCAGCCGCAGCTGACGCTGCCTGCGCCGCTGCATGAGAGGCGGCGGTCGAAGCAGCACGGGAAGCGGCCTGAGCGGCACTATGCGCCGCGGCGGCAGCCGAGGCTTGCGAAGCAGCCTGGACCGAAGCCCTCGAAGCCGCGTCGGCCGCATGGGCGGCGGATTCGGCAGCGGCGTGCATCGCAGCCTGGGAAGCCCCGTGGGCCGCAGCATCGACCGCCATACGGGCGGCAGCCTGGGCCTTGGCAGCAGACGCTGCCTGGGCCGAAGCGTGGGAAGCCGCATCGGCAGCGGTGTGCATGGCGGCTTCCGCAGCGGCATGGGCGCTGGCAGCAGCCGTCGCCGCGGATGCCGCGTCAGCCGATGCTTTCGATGCCGCTTGGGCAGCCGCATGCGAAGCAGCCTGTGCCTCGGCGGCAGAAGCAGCCTGCGAGATAGCGCGCGATTGCGCTTCGGCTGCTGCGCGAGAGGCGGCATCCGAAGCGTTGTGGGCAGCAGCGGTCGCCGCGGCCTTCGCTTCAGCCTGCGCCTTGGACGCGGCGTCAGCCCTCATCGCGGCCTGCACGGCAGCGTGCGAGGCGGCATCCGCAGCGGAACGGGCCGCGGCCTGCGATTTGGCGGCGCTTTCAGCCTGTGAAGAAGCTCTCGACGCCGCATCCGCCGCCGCCTTGGAAGCAGCCACATAATGAGCCTGGGCGGTGGAGGACAAAGCGGCCTGTTCGGCAGCATGAGAAGCAGCCTGGGCAGAGGCTTTGGAGGCCGCATCGTTGGCGCTGTGCGCGGCCGCTTGAGCGGCGGTGCGTGCAGCGGCTTCCGCTTCGGCGGCGGAAGCAGCCTGCAAAACGGCGTGCGAGGCGGCATCGTTGGCTGCCCGGGCAGCGGCCTGCGAAGAACTATGCATAGCCGCTTCCGTCTCGGCGGCAGAAGCTGCATCGGCCGACGCGCGGGATGCTGCCTGTGAAGCCGTTTCGGAATCGCCCGAGAGTTCCTGGAAGGAGTCGGTCTGCATCATCATCGCTGTGCTGTTGTCGCCCAGCTTGACGTCGGAGTCCGACACCTGTTTCGCCTGATAGCGATCGACGGGCACGATGGTGCCGGATGTCGGACCGTTCTTCGGCGGATAATACTGACCGGCGACAAGTACGCCGGCGGCTATGAGAACGACAGCGGATGCGCCGATAAGCAGCTTCGGCTTGCTTTGAAGAGGTTTGCT